>ENA-OWNK01000028-OWNK01000028.1-metagenome-genome-assembly--contig:-NODE-28-length-65520-cov-6.904911_pt1 | contig 65520 bp, 82 predicted proteins | sample MGYA00245343_ERZ651121 | MGnify/ENA primary metagenome ERZ651121 (study PRJEB26857, sample SAMEA4031775) | metagenome | biome: human; feature: oral; material: saliva | place: Philippines | collected 2014 | study... | reverse complement strand
CTTGCCCTCCTCAGCCTTGAACTGCTGACCGTTAATTTCTACAATTGCGTACATTTTATTATTGTAAACGGGTTTTTACCGTCAGGCGGCTGAGCATCTTTCCAGCACTTGTTCTGAGCCTAAGACGGCATAATCGGCTGCAAAGTTAATAAAAAATAATGTTATGGAACTTAATAGATATATTGTTTTTGTGTGTTATTAACAATAATTAGTGTATTATTGTCTGCTTTTGGTCGTTAAAAGGCGTGGTTTTATCATATAAATAAGTATTTATATAAATGTATTTTCATATTTATTCATGTGCTTTTCCTTGTATCTTCATCAAGTGTTGTCTGTTTATTAGGGGACAAAACACCATAAGAATGAGATAAAATAAGCAGATGATGATTGTGTTTTGTTGGTCTATTGGTATTTAGAACATATTTAAAACGAAGTTGGATAAGCTGTTAATGGTTGTGTGTTGTTGACTTGTTGACATTCGAAACATATAAAAAACAAAGTTGGATAGGCTGATGATGGTTGTGTTTGGTTGGTATATTGGTCTTTAACACATATAAAAGAGGAATAGGATAAGCAGCATTATAACAGTGAGTTGTTGATTCATTGGCATTTAAAACACCATTTGGGTCAATACAGAAATGGTGCTAAAGCTACGTATTATACAAACAAATGCCCTGTACATTCCACAATAATGACATCAGAAACGAATGCCGTGAAGGGCTTCCTCATAATCCTTTCCTGTTGAAAGAGGAGCCAATATTTCTTCAGAAGGCCTTACATCATTATGCTGTTACTGCCGTATATTATGGTAAAAGTGCAGGGCACAGACAGTTATCTCATCCGAAGACGAAGGTCTGATTTACTGAAATGCGACATGACATAGTATCAGATGTCTATCTATGTAGCACTTCAAACGGATGATCGGTCGCAATATCAATCTGGCGTTCATCGTCTTGATAGATGTTATCCAGGTCGAATTCATGTTCATTGTGCATCTTTGCTTTGCGTTTCGTCATAGAGTTCTCCTTTCTTTTCCCTATGTTTCAAGGGCTAAATGATTAGGTTTGAGTATATGGAATAGCAGATTTCCACCTGTTATCTCCTGTACAAAGATAGTGAAAATGTTGTGAGTTGGTTGTCAATTAATGCGAAATCTTTTCGACAATTCACCTCTTTCTTTCTATAAAATCCGCCCTTAACTCCTCTACAAAGCATTGATTTATTTGTTTATTAAGGTAGGAAATGATATCTTTGTACCAACAAAAGAACAATGTTAATAGGTATGACAAAGGATAAAAAGCAAAGAAATAACGAGGAAATGAAGTGGAAAACGCTTTCTTCCAAGCAACTTATTGACCGTCCATGGATGCGAGTCAGATGTGATAAGGTGCAGTTGCCAGATGGCAGAGTACATGAAGAATATTACGTTCTGTCATATCCTTCATGGGTAAATGTCATTGCAGAGACCGAAGAAGGGGATATCATCTTAGAGAGACAGTACCGACATGGACTGGACATAGTGTCTACTGAGATCTGTGCTGGTGTGATGGAAGAAGGTGAAACACCCTTAGAGGCAGCGCAACGTGAGCTTGAAGAGGAGACAGGTTACACGGGTGGAGAGTGGAAAGAGATAATGACTGTAGCTCCAAACCCTGGTGTTATGGACAATCTTTGCCACTGTTTCTATGCCAAAGGGGTGAAGAAAAACAGTGAACAGCATCTGGATGATACGGAAGACATTGATGTTTTCTTATGTCCAAAGCAGGAAGTTAAGCAGATGTTGATACGTGGTGAGTTCATCCAAGCACTGATGGTTGCACCGCTTTGGAAGTTCTTTTCAACCGAGGTTTGATTCGTTTTATAAATCAGATAAGGAGTAATTCCTTTAAAAATGAGCTTATGATAACAAAAGATAGTATAGAGTCGGCTTACTGTTTCTTCCACCAGAAATATCAGGTTTATGCCTATTCACACAGTGAACGACAAAAGGATGACATTGAATATGCCATCAGTTCGTATGTTGATGAGATGAGTCCTGAGCTTTATAAGCGGTTAGCCAATGGGCGAGAGGAGTTCCTTCTCACGCATAACAGGTTTGCTGAAGACATGAAAGAGGCGATAAAAACACTATCCGAGTTGTCTCTTTAGTCTTCTCATGAGCCATAAATAGGCAGGAATAAGGAACAGATCAGCCATTACCCAGGCTACTGGATCGGCATAACAAACGCCCGTCCATGCCAGTGCAGGTACCAACCAGATACTCACACCACAACGTGCTATCATCTCCATGACGCCACTCATCATGCTTAAGTTACTGTATCCAAGACCTTGAATACTGTATCTGAGGATAACAAGAACGCCCAAAGAAGGATAGAACCAGTTACAAATACGCATCAATCGTGCTGCATTGTTGATTACTTCCTGCTCATTTCCATTGACGAAAAGCATCATCATCTCGTCTGCAAAGGGGTAGATGATGATGACGGTAAGGGCAAAATATGCCAGCATAATCCACATAGAATCATTCACACCAGTCTTTACTCGTTGGAGTTTACGCGCTCCGAGGTTCTGTCCACAGTATGTTGCCATGGCTACACCGATGTTTTCAAGAACACAAGTGAACAGATATTTGATGCGGACAGCAGCCGTAAAGGATGCCACATACACTGTTCCCAGGGCGTTATTTGCGCTCTGCAGCATGATGATTCCTATGGAAGTAATGGAGAATTGCAGCCCCATTGGGATGCCATTGTTCAACAATATACTGATTCTTTTGTTATCAAAATTACGCTCATCTCCTGTTGGAACAAGGATTGGCATGTGGCGTTTTATGAACCACCAGCATAACAATGAGGCGAAAATCTGGCTGAGAAAGGTTGCTATACCAGCACCTTCAACACCCATTCCAAGCAACAAAATGAACACAATGTCGAGCAGAATGTTCAGTAAAGAGGATGCTATGAGGAAGTAAAACGGCTGCTTTGAGTTGCCCAATGCACGTATCTGACCAGACAATAGGTTGTAGGCAATGGTGAAAGGGATGGTGCAGAACTGAAGGAAGAGGAACACATAAGCATCATGGAAGACGTCAGCTGGCGTATTAACCATCTGCAGAATCTTGTCACAAAGGAAGCATGTAAGCAGTGTGATAACGATGGCAAGCACCAAAGCGATGCGCATAGCATTACTCACATAACACCTCATCTTGCGGTAATCACCTGCTCCGAACGCCTGTGCCACAGGTATAGCGAAGCCTGCACAGGACCCGTTGCAGAAGCCCATGACAAGGAACATGATACTACTGGATGCTCCTACGGCAGCCAATGCACCCACCCCTATCCATCGACCCACTATTGCAGCGTCAATAATCAGGTACATCTGTTGTAATAAATAACCGAGAATGAGTGGTATGGCAAACCTAATAATGGCACGTGAAGGGGCGCCTTCTGTCATGCTTTCTACGTGTTGTTGTGATTCTGAAAGTGACATTATCCTTTGCTATTCTCCTTGTCTTATGATGCTAATGATGTGGGATTGCAATGACTTACATCATTTTCTGTCGGTTGCAAAACCAACTCTTATCTTTTTATATCCCATAGAACGGAGGAACTGCATGAACTGTTGACGTGCATTTTCTTCTGCTATCTTGATGTTTTCAGGTGTAAAACAACGTTTTAACATCTTCCTGTAAGCACGTTTGTAGAGTTGTTCTCTGTCGCCATCGGTCCATGTTCCTTTCTCAAAGAACGACCGTGTGCGTGCTTCATCAATGAAGTTTCGCTCGAGAAGTGTGATCGGTGGGAGCGTAGCGATGATGCTGTCACCTTCAACATGTAGCCATTGGGGACCTGCCTGACGAAGGTCTACACCCAGACGAACGGTTCCGTAATAGATACGAACCAGCTCACTGTCGGAGAAAAAGCCACGACTGACGGTGTCAATGAGCTCTTCATCGTTAATAGAAAGGAACTCCCACTGTCCTATATTCTGTATTTCCTGTATCTGTGTAGGCGTGATATCGATGTGATCATCAGTACTTAAGCTCACTGAATTGCTGGAGTTGAGATACCAGATGACACCTCCCACAATTGCAATGATAACCAATGGGGCAAGCAAAATAGCCAACAGTCGAGGTGTAAAACCCTTCGACGAGCGTTCTTTATAGCTTTGCAGACTGTTCTGGTTCTGCTTTCTGGTTTCTTTTTCAGTTTTCTTTTCCATCGTTTTAGCCCTCCTTTCTTGTGTCAAGTAATGATGGAAGATCATGCAGACTAAACTTCTTTCGGAACGAAATAGTGATGTCTGCATCCTTATATCCCATCGTTGTGAAGATCGGAACGAGCTGTCGTGCAGCACTTTCCTGTGCCTGTTGGATGATACCCATTTGTGGAATAGCATTTAATATCTGCTTCCTTCCCTGCGCTTCATAGCTTGTCAGCTCGGCATCGGTGAAGTTTCGGCGCGTCAGAGCAACGTATTCCTTCACCCCCTTGTGGTCAATCTTCGTTGAAGTGAGCACAATCTTCGGATCGGGTAGGGTGACAATGAGTTTCTTCCCATCCTTTTGTATGTTCTTTTCACTGAAGGTTGACATGTCAATATATGCCTTCAGCGTGGCATCCATAGGGATAGCTATGCGGCGTTCGCCCAACGGAAGGTTGACACTGAAGTCCTTTTTCATGATCGAACCAGACAGTTTCATCTCGTCGTCATGTGTGATAATCTTGTGAATACGATATTCCGTAGTGTAGAGACGTGAGCTTTGTTGCACCTGCGTCACCAGCATTGGAATGGTGTCGAGAACCTCTTTCTTGGGCTCTTCGGTAGCTTTTTTGTTTGTACATGCGCTTGTCAGCAACAACGTACATAGCATTATGACTGTTATTCGTTTCATTTTTATAGTGTATGGAACGGCGCAAAGGTACTAAAAAGATGTGATGTTATTTATCTTTTTACTGATATATCAGTCGTATTGATGTATTTTTTTGTATTTTTGTAAGCCAATAAAAGAATTGTATTGAGGATAAAGAAGAATGGAATCATTAAGAGAAATATTCAGAATAGGTAAGGGACCGTCAAGCAGTCATACGATGGGACCACAGCGAGCAGCCGTCATTTTCGCTGGCAGACACCCCGAAGCAGCGCGCTTTGAGGTGACTTTGTATGGCAGTCTGGCTGCTACGGGAAAGGGACATATGACGGATAAGGCTATCATTGACGTACTGAAGAAGGTGGCACCAGTGGAGATTGTGTGGGAACCCGAGGTCTTTCTGCCTTATCATCCTAATGGTATGCTTTTCCGTTCGTTTGGTTCTGATGCTAAACCAACGGATGAATGGACGGTATATAGCGTTGGTGGAGGTGCTCTTTCAGAAGGAAAAGCAGAGGGAGATTACTTTACTACCACCTCAGTATACGACCTTCACACGCTGAAAGACATACAAGCATGGTGCGAACATCACGGACGTGGCTACTGGGAGTATGTGAAACAGTGTGAAGATGACGACTTCTGGGATTATCTTCGTGAGGTTTGGCACACCATGCAGGCTGCTGTTGAACGGGGATTGGACAGTGAAGGGGCTTTGCCCGGTCCATTGAATCTTGCACGTAAGGCAGCAACTTATTATGTTAAGGCACGTGGTTACAAACCGTCTTTGCAAAGTCGTGGAATGGTTTATTCCTATGCTTTGGCTGTGAGTGAGGAGAATGCATCAGGCGGAACGATTGTTACTGCACCGACATGTGGGGCATGTGGCGTTGTTCCAGCAGTACTTTATCATCTTGCAAAGGGACATGATTTCTCTGAAACAAAGGTTCTTCACGCACTTGCAACAGCTGGATTGTTCGGTAACATAGTGAAGTATAATGCTTCCATATCAGGTGCTGAAGTGGGCTGTCAAGGCGAGGTTGGTGTGGCATGTGCCATGGCTTCAGCTGCTTCTTGCCAACTGTTTGGCGGTAGTCCTTCACAGATTGAGTATGCAGCAGAGATGGGTTTGGAGCATCACCTTGGTATGACGTGCGACCCAGTGTGTGGTCTTGTGCAGATTCCTTGTATCGAACGCAATGCCTTTGCTGCTTGTCGGGCACTTGATGCACAGCTTTATGCATCGTTCAGTGACGGTCAACACCGTGTTTCCTTCGACCGTGTGGTTGAGGTTATGAAGCAGACGGGACATGACATTCCGTCCCTTTACAAGGAGACAAGTGCTGGTGGACTGGCTAAGGAGTATGAGATGTAACGGCTTGTTAAGTCTTCTTCCGAAGGGGTATTGACCCGTTCAGATTCTGTTCTCCATACGTTTGAAAACGGTTTAAGAAGTAATTAATGTAAGATTAATTCACAATCATATTTTGAAAGGTGCTCTTTTGCGTTGCAAAAGGGCACCTTTTACGTTGTAAAAGATGCCCTTTTGACATGTAAAAGACGCCCTTTTACAATGCAAAAGGGCGTCTTTTGAAAGCCTCTTTATAACCCTTTGATATTCTATGAGTTACAAAGTCGGTTTTTATTGGTTTTCTTTCGTTTTACTGCTAATCGTCGATTGATTTTTGTAAAGTTGTTTTCCCTGTTGGAGTTTCTTTGTATTTGGGTTTTGGAAGGGTCTTCTGTGCGGGATTCGCTGTACGTCTTCTCTTCCTTATCGGCTGTCATGTGTGGTGAGATGATGCGGAGTTTGAGAAGTGACAGCAGGGGGATTATCAATCATTTGGTTATTGATAGACGACATTATCCAACTTAACTCTTAACAGTTTCCCGATGCTTCCTTTTCTACTTTTGGGATTTCCAACCCACTGATGGGTCTTCCCTTTATAGGTAATGTTGATGCCTAACTTGCCAGACTTCTCATAAATGGTGTAAGAGGTATCCTTATTCTCGAAAGAAACGCTGCCCGTTTCCTTGTTATAGGTGAATTCTTCTGATTGGTCGGAATCATCAGAAGGATAGTAGAACTCTACATTTTTCTTGTCATCCATGATGGCATAATTGAGCGTATGACCATTCTTATTATAAAGGATGATACTCTTGTTCATCGCATCTACATGGAACTTGAAATAGTTTTCAACGCTCTCACTCTTAAGGTTTATGCTAGTTGATACGCTCTCAACCATCTTTTTCCCATCCCATTCTTCAGTTGTTTGAATGCGAAGAGGGTCGTTTTTTAGGTTATCAGTAAATGTTCTGATAAGTTTAGGCTTGTTATCCTCTACAATATATTTTGAGAACTGGTGCCAGCAACAACCATCTTTTGTCATCGTAGATAATGTCTTTTCTTTATAATCTACGCTGAACATCCCACAGAAATCCTGGGCTAACTCCGTGAAATCTCCACTAAATTGAAAGCCATTCTCCGTTGCTAAATAGATCAGAAAGGATGGTCCTTGATAGCAACTGTTGAACCCGTCCATGATGGCAAAATCCTTTTTACCGTCAAAATTATAATCTTGATAGAGTAAAACACTGTATTCTCCATAAGGAATCTCAGCTATGTTGGGCTTAATCTCCCCATCATGAAGGTCGAATGACAGCTCATCTGCATCCACGTGGATGAGTTTCTTGTTCGTAATACGGTCATAAACTTCTACCCAACCAGCAGAAGTAAGTGCGGATGTATCAGCAAAATAAACCTTTCCATAGTATTGTTTTGAAAAGCCATCGATGTTAAATGATACCTGACCGAGGGCTGAAAGTATCCAACCCGATAATAGAAAACAAAGTAAAAGGGCTTTCTTCATTGGTAGAGGTTAATGTAGTTTGTTGCCGTTTGTATCTTGTTAATCAACTATATGGATACAAATTATTCAAAAAAAAAGCCCCCCTCTCCCTTAAATAAGGGAGGGGGAGAACCTTTAAAATCTATTGATTAGTTCCTCAGGTGTGACCAGTTCCTGTTCACCTGTGGACATATTCTTCAGTGTTATCTTGCCTTCCTGCATTTCAGTTTCGCCTGCAAGGGCAACGAAACCAATGTTTTTGGCATTAGCATAGCTCATCTGTTTCTTCATTTTTGCACTGTCTGGGAACATCTCCGTACGTATTCCGGCACGTCGAGCAGCTGCAATGATAGGCAGACAGTAGGCTGTTTCCTTCTCACCAAAGTTGATAAAGAGGAGTTGAGTGCCCTGAACACTCTCTTTAGGGTAGAGGTCTAAGGTGTTAAGAACATCATAAATACGGTCTGCACCGAAGCTGATTCCAACACCAGAGAGCCCTGGCATACCGAAGATTCCCGTGAGATTGTCATAGCGACCACCACCAGTTATGGAGCCAATCTGCACATCCAGTGCCTTAACTTCGAATATTGCACCTGTGTAATAGTTCAGTCCACGAGCCAAAGTGAGGTCAAGTTGTATCTCATTGTTCAACCCTGATGTCTTCAAAGTATCAAGAATGAAGCGTGTTTCCTCAACTCCTTTGAGTCCAATCTCGCTCTCTTTCAGTACTTCTGCTATGACATCGAGCTTCTCATCGTTGCTTCCTTCAAGCTTAATGATGGGCTGTAGCTTGGCAATGGCTTCCTCTGAGATACCATTCTCACGTAGTTCGGCATTGACATTGTCGAGTCCTATCTTGTCAAGTTTGTCTATTGCAACGGTGATATCTACTATCTTATCTTTCTCACCCATTACTTCTGCAATGCCGGTGAGTATCTTTCGGTTGTTGATCTTTATCTGAACGCGTACGCCAAACTTAGTAAATACGGTGTCAACAATCTGCATTAGCTCCACTTCATTGAGCAAAGAGTCGGACCCAACGACGTCTGCATCACACTGATAGAACTCACGATAACGTCCCTTTTGTGGGCGGTCTGCACGCCAAACGGGCTGAATCTGATAGCGTTTGAACGGCAGTTGGAGCTCTTCACGATGCATAACAACATAGCGAGCAAAGGGAACTGTGAGGTCATAACGTAGTCCTTTCTCGCAGAGTTTGGTCTGCATCTTGAGCGTATTACGCTCTTTCAGCTCGTCATCACTGACCGATTTGAGGTAATCTCCTGAGTTTAGAATCTTAAAAAGTAGCTTATCACCTTCCTCACCGTACTTTCCCATCAGCGTATGGAGGGTCTCCATTGCTGGAGTCTCAATCTGTTGGAAGCCGTAAAGGGCATAAACTTGCTTTATAGTGTCGAAGATATAATTTCTTTTAGCCATTTCCTCGGGACCGAAATCACGTGTTCCCTTGGGTATGGAGGGTTTGTTTGCCATTCTTTTTATTATTTTTTTGAAGTTAAAGAAAGCCTCTTGGAGGTTTTTTCTTTGGTTGATGAGGACTCGAAAAGGCTATAGGAGTTCCGCTAATTTCCTTGTTTTATATCCTTTTCCCTTGTTGTTGAGGAGTTAAAAAGGCTATGTATGTTCCATCAAGAGCCTTGTTCTATATCCTTTTCCCTTGTTGTTGAGGAGTTGAAAGGGCTATGGATGTTCCGCTAAAAGCCTTGTTCTATATCCTTTTCCCTTGTCGTTGAGGACTCGAAAGGACTATGGATGTTCCGCTAAAAGCCTTGTTCTATATCCTCTTTCCTTGTTGTTGAGGAGTTAAAAGGGCTATGGATGTTCCGCTAAAAGCCTTGTTTTATATCCTCTTTCCTTGTTGTTGAGGACTCGAAAGGGCTATGGATGTTCCGCCAAATGCCTTGTTCTGTGTTTCTGATTACTGTATTTTGCAGATTCAATTGTACATTTTGTCTGTCTACTTATCAGCTTTTCGCACTTCAATTGACCAACTAAACACTCGACTTATCCACTTTTTCAGCATCAACTTGTCGACTATTTACCTGCCAATTGAGCTACTAAACACTTGACTTACCAACTTATTAACCTGTCAACTCGTCAACTATTCACAGTTATTTTACTTCCTTACAATCGTCTGCTCACGGTCAGGACCGATAGAGATGATGCCGATTCGCGTCTCAAGATATTGTTCTAAGAAGCTCACATAGTCACGGAATGCCTGTGGGAATTCGTCTTCCGACTTGCATTTGGTCATATCTTGCTTCCAACCTGGCAGCTCTTTATAGATTGGTTTGACGTCATCTATCTCGTAAGGGAACTCCTCTGTGCGTGTACCATCAGGCAGTTCGTAAGCTACACAAGCCTTGATTGTCTCGAAACTGTCTAACACATCACTCTTCATCATGATGAGTTCTGTGACGCCATCAACCATCACTGAGTAGCGAAGTTGTACAAGATCAATCCACCCACAACGGCGTTCACGCCCCGTAACGGCACCATATTCATGGCCAAGGTCACGTATCTTCTTACCTGTTTCATCAAACAATTCCGTTGGGAAAGGACCTGCTCCGACACGTGTACAATAAGCTTTCATAATGCCATATACGTTCCCTACTTTGTTAGGACCAATGCCTAAGCCTGTGCAAGCACCAGCACAAATGGTGTTAGAGGAGGTTACGAAGGGGTAAGAACCAAAGTCAACGTCAAGCATTGTGCCCTGTGCTCCTTCGCAAAGGATGTTCTTTCCGCTGCGTAAGAGGTTGTTAATCTCATGCTCAGAGTCGACGAATTGGAAGCCTTTCATGTACTCTATGCCTTCCATCCACAGCTTTTCAGTCTCTTCAAAGCCCTCAAAGTCAGTCCAACCAAGTGCTACAAGCATCTTCATATGGCGTTCTTTGTGCTCAGAATACTTGCGATCGAAGTCGGAAAGGATATCTCCTACGCGCAAACCATTGCGACTTACCTTGTCAGTGTACGTTGGTCCGATGCCTTTTCCAGTCGTTCCAACCTTGTTTTTGCCCTTTGCAGCCTCGTAAGCACGGTCAAGAATGCGGTGAGTAGGCATGATAAGGTGGGCTTTCTTTGATATTTTAAGACGCTCTTTGAGTGGATGTCCACTCTTTTCCAGGTCCTTTGCCTCACCCATAAACAAGTCTGGAGCCAGCACAACACCATTACCAATGATGTTAACCTTACCACCTTGGAAGATACCAGACGGTATTGAGCGGAGCACATACTTCTGATCTTCGAACTCCAACGTATGCCCTGCGTTAGGACCTCCTTGGAATCTGGCTACTACATCGTAACGGGGTGTCAGCACATCGACAACCTTTCCTTTACCTTCATCACCCCATTGGAGACCCAACAGGACGTCAACTTTACCTGTGTTCATTTGCTTTTCTGTGAGTTTTTATCTTGTTTCTGTGTCAGAAGCTTATTGCGTTGGCGCGAAATAGCAGCCTGACAACGGGAACATATACCATAGATATAAAGTGAGAAGCCATCCTTTCTGAAGCGATAAAGCTTTGTTTCTTTGATGGCATCGGCAATCTCTGGAGACTCAATCTCCGTTACTTTGCCACATACAGTACATATTTGATGGATGTGATCTTCGTTGGCATAACATGCTTCATACTTGGTTTGACCTATGAAACGATGTCTGACAACGAGGCGCAACTCTATGAAGAGTCGCATAGTATTATATAATGTAGCACGTGAGACACGGAAGTTCCGAGCCTCTAACTCTGCTCCTAACTCATCCAGAGAGAAGTGTCCTCCGATGTCATAGACGGCATCCAAGATGGCATATCGCTCTGATGTCTTACGATGATTATTAACTTCGAGATATCCATCTAAGATATCCCGAACCTTTTTTTTGACTATATCTTTAGTCACGACTTACTGATTAAATTCGCACAAAGTTACCATTTTTTAGCGATATAACCTTTATATAGCAATAAAAAAAAGTTAAAAACCGCAGTGTTCGTTCGTGAATACTGCGGTCTTTTCTTATGACTTATTTCCCAAAATAAATGGGTTAATTTCTTAATATCGAACGAATCAAATCTTAATGTTGAACGATTCTAATCTCAACATTGAACGATTCTAATCTGAATACAGAACAGCCCAAATTTGAATATAGAACAGCTCAAATCTCAATATTAAACTATTCAATCTTCAATATCAAGCGGTCTAAATCTGAATATCGAACGATTCAATCTTCAATATTAAATGGTTCTGTTCTCAATATCAAACCACTTTGTACCCTAACACGGGTCTATTGCATCGGAATTGTATTCTGTTTACTCTCCCGTATAGAACTGAATGAGGCGTGTAAGAGCCTGCGTACATACCGGACAGAACTCTGGATGAACGTTGGTTCGCATCCTACAATCGGGGAATCCACGATAAACTCCATGCTGAGCATAGCCTGCTGGTTCATAAGCACCTATCTTCCACTTGTCCCGACGGGCGTTAGGTTTGTCAAGATCAGCGGGTTGTGGTGTTGGAATAGGGGTTTTCTTATTGATGAGATTCTCCCATTTTCCGTGGAAATCAACGAGTGTTGTCAGGTTAGGTTCCCATGGTTCAACATCTGTTGGATACATGTTTATGGTCTCTTTCTCGTATGCATACTCATCGCCTAAGCCTGCAAAGGAGTGTCCGAACTCATGAACTACGACTGGTTTGAAGTAATCATTGTGTGCCATAGACAGGTTATATGAGTTCAATATACCACCACCTCCGTATTTTTCAGTGTTAACCAGTACGATAATGTGTTCATATGGCGTACCAGCCAACCAGTTATGAAGGTCTTTTAGATGCAGTGTTGTCAGGTAACGGTCACTGTAGAACGTGTCGAAATGTGAATGTAGAGCAGTGTTTTTCCATATTCCTTTCGATGGTTCAGACGTTCCGCTCTCTGCTGATGGGGCTTTTACGGCAATGATATTGAAGCGTTGACGCATTGATTTAAAGGGCTCATGAGCAAAAAGAGCTTCCATTGCGATGCGGCAATCCTTAATGAATACGGGCATTTCAGCCTCCGTATATCCTTCAGCAATGTATGCAATGTGTATGCAACGGGAAGGGTCTGCTGCCTGCTGGAGCGTCTCGTAAGGTGTGACATTGCGTTCTCCCATGTGTCGAATGAGGATATCTCGTGGTGCAACAAGGTGTGTCATGGAGACAGTCACCTCTCTTCTGTTGTTCCGAAGTTCAACAGTCACGTCGGCAGAGTCCTTTGGATAAGGTACAAGAAAGACGTTTTCAAATGATTTACTGCTTGGTTTCTTGGCTTCATCGTACGTAAGCCACTCCTGAAAGAGGGTAGAGAAGGAATTACGATAGATGACTTTCTGTGTACGATGATCGCGAACAGTGATCTGACCATTGCCCTCTATGGGCAGTTCCGACAGTCTTTCGTGCTTCCCGAACCAATGTGGAAGGCGGTAAAGTTCGTCTACTGCAATTGCCTGATGCTTGGCATTACCAGAGAAAATGTAGTCGATTCGCAGTGTTGCATCATCAAAGTATTGTTTGAAATCCTGTGCAACAGCATTCAGACTGATTGTTAATAGTAATAGGATAAAGATTCTTTTCATTGTGTTTATTAGTTATGGTTAAAGTTATTTGTTTTCTAAAGCGTTGTGATCAATAGTGTTGTAGAGGGCGTGTGCAGTCCTACAGCTGCCTTGAAACCTGCCAGGAGCACGTTGGCAACGATGCCTACGATACTGGTTCGAATGATTTGCTGGTCTCTTTCCATGTGTTTGGATTTCTCTTTTCAACTCTATCTTCTTTGCAAAGATATTAATAAATATTGGTAAATGGGTGAAATAGATGTTGATAAAACAGAAATATTTTATCCTTTGTTGGGTAAAATAACATTTATATCCAAAGTTCCTGTTGCTGAAAAGGGAATGATGGGGGATGGCAATGTTGATGAAAGCGCTTTCTGATGTCCATAGTTTAGATTTTATATTGTGAATAAACGGCTTCTGTATGCTTGCTTTTAAAGATATACGTCGGGGTATTCTGTATACTCAAGGATAAGATATTATGTGTTTAGAAATAATCTTACAATATTTAGTAGGGCTTTCCCTGCAATATAGGAGAAAACGGTTTATTTCCTGCTTTGTAACCATCAGATTGTCAATAGGTTATAAAAGGCAAAGTAAAAGGTGCCCTTTTGCGATTCAAAAGGGCACCTTTTACACATCAAAAGACGCCCTTTTACCATGCAAAAGGGCGTCTTTTAGAATGCAATATGCCGTCTTTTAAAATGCAGATGTGAATTAGTTTTACAACAATGGTTGTTCTTTACCGATTCATTCTTCTGATGTGATGGTTCTCTATGACGGCTGAAAGCTTTGTGTTTATCTCACAACGACTTTCTTTCCACCTATTATATATATGCCTTTCGGCAGACTCTTCGTGTCTTTACCTACGTATCTTCCCTGCAGATCATAGACTTTCTGTGGCTCGGTTGGAGTGACATTAACAACGCCATCAATCTTTGTTGGCTTCCCAGTCAATACGATTTTCACATCATCCAATGCTATCTGACCATGTAGTCTGAAGGTTATCGTCGTTGTTCCGTTGGAGTCGAACGTACCGTTATAGCCTTTCAGCATATTCTTTTTCAAATGTATTGGGTTGCCGGCTACACCGTTTATGACCATGGACAGGGTAGCATTGTCCGATTCAACACCTGCTGCCTTAAAGGAAATCTTGCATTGTCCGTTGGCATTGAACTGTGGAAGATTGAGCGTATAGTCCTTGTCAGGATAGCCAAAGCTGCCACATTGATAGCCCGAACCTTGATAGTCACAATACCATCCACTGTTATCTGGATTGAATGTAGCTGAGAAAGTGTCGCCGCTCCATTGTCCATCATTGCCACCAGTGCCGTTACAATTATCGAAAGACTCGCTGAATACGGTTGTTTCTCCCGATGGAGTAGGAGTGTCTGTACCCGTGATTGAGAAGTTCAACGTACCGTTGGCGTTGATACTTGTGTTGCTAAGAGTATAGTTGTAGAGCTTTTCTCCCTTCTGTCCTTGGTGCATTGCAACACCATATCGTTGTGGATCATTGTTCACAGTGTTGTTAGCCCACGTGTTACTGTTGTAGTCTACGCTTGTCATCACCAGTCCTTGAACAGGATAATAGATGTCCCATGACTCTCTTTCTCGGTTCTCCAGGATGTAATATTGGTTACGATTGGTCTGGTTATTGACAACGAATGCCTTGCCGTTTTTGTTCGTTGTGGCAACGTTTTTGTATTCTCCCGACTTCAATTCTTCGAGTTTCACCCATCCAACGAAGTTCTTTTCGTATGCAGAATAGTTACATGGCTTGTATCCATTGCCCAAGTAACTGCCTATAGACATTATACTATAGTAGGCTGGACCATAGTCACCTGAGCTTGCAGTATTGTATAAATCAGGGAGACCAAGGCCATGTGAATACTCATGACAGAAGATTCCGACACCTGCAACATCGCCGTTTGAGTTGAGCTCTGGCGCACATGCGTAGGTATTTGCCTCACCAGTGGGGAAGCGTTGGGTATATCCTTGGTAGTAAACCAGTGACCATTGGTGTGGCCAGATGCGGTCAGCTTCTCCCGTATCAGCCTCTCCATGGCCTGCATATACAAACATAATGTTCTCCGCAACACCGTCTCCGTCCCAGTCATAGTCCCTGAAATTAACCTGAGAGGCTACCTTTTTGAGTGCTTCTGTTACCATTTCCTCTGGCGCAGCATCGCGTCCGTTGTTGTTATAACCGTACTTTGCGTATCCTTTTGATAGCTTTACAGGACCTACAACATCGAAAGTTACATCGAATTTACCTTGACTTTGTGCCAGGAAATAGTCTCGTGCAGAACCGTTAAAGTTACCATTCTTATAGTCTTTGCCGTTAAGTACGTGCTGATAGAGGGTCTTTGGATCGCTGACAGAGAAGTCTTGATCGGCAAAAGAGACCAATACGACTAATGACTTGCGCTTTCCTGAAACCTTTTGGACGGTTCCTCCGATGCGGGAAGCAGGTCTTGTCATGATGAAATCCTTGGGTTTGGGTACTTCAGAGAGCTCTGTATATACTCCGTTTACGGGCTCATAAGCAAAGATTCGCTTGTCATCTGTCAGCCAATATTTGGCATGTTCGTCTCCACTAAGGTGTGCTTTGACAGTCGTTCCGTCTTTTAGTAGTAGGCTTTTGGTTACCCCTGGCCATGCTGGAGACGCGTTCATGGCTATTGAATACAGCAATAATACAATTACAATGATCGTGTTTTTTACGCTTTTAGTTCCTATCATGTTGCTCAATCTTTGGTTTTGTCGGTATCACATTTCCAACATTATAATACTTAAAGATGCTACAAAGATACTAAATTAATTTCATTTTATTCTTGTTTTAGCATTCGTTTACGATTTATATGTGGGCTTTCCCCACCTTATAAGTAGAGTTCTCACATATTATATGTTGGCTATTCACATATTGTAAATTGACTATCTGCATACTATAAGTTGGCTATCCACACATTATATATTGGCTATCCACACATTACACGTAGAGTTATCACATTTTGTATGTTGGCTATCCACACCTTATATGTAGGCTTTCCACACCGTGAAAACATTGAAAAAAGCATTCAATCATTTGGCTGTTTGTTTTTTTTGATGTATCTTTGCAGCCGTAAATCGCCGATATGGCTCAGTTGGTAGAGCAACGCATTCGTAATGCGTAGGTCCCCGGTTCGAGTCCGGGTATCGGCTCTTTATGCGGAATTAGCACATCGGTAGTGCACGAGCTTCCCAAGCTTGAGAGGCGGGTTCGATTCCCGTATTCCGCTCTAAAACGTAAATAACTGAAAAACAACGAATTACATTACTTTTATGAGAGAATACAATGTATAAACGTTAACACGTTTTTGCATTTAACGTGGCAAATATTGGCATATTTAGGTATAAAGTGACACGATTTAGTACCCAAATCAGTACCCAAAGAAAAAATGGGTACTAAAATGAAAGAAACAGATCATGAAATTATATGTATATTGTGATTCTACGAAAACAAACAAAGATGGATGCATCCCCGTTATGTTGATTGTTAAGAACGACAAAGGACGGTTTTTGATAAACACGGGGCTGACGACAACGGAGAAGTTTACGGGTAGAGAATTTCCAAAGAGTGAAAAGAACAGAACGGCTAAAACAAGTGCGCTTGGGCGATACTTGTTAAAGGTGGAGGAAATTTGCTTGTTGAATAGTGAACTTGATAACAACAAGCTAAAGGAGAAAATAAATAGCGAGGTGTTTTCCAAAGGCAGTGCTAAAGGAAGAACGCTTGCCCATTATATTAAGCAATATGCCGATGGTATGGTTAATCGTGGTACATCAGAGGTGTATTTAAGGACTGCACATCGTGTTATGCTATTTGATGATACTGCAACGTTTGATAGCGTTGATAGGAATTGGCTTGAAAACTACAAATCACACTATAGCAAAACGCTAAAGACAAATACAATATCCATTGATTTGCGCAATATACGTACTGTGTTTAATAGGGCAATAGATGATGAGATCACCATTAAATATCCGTTCAGGAAGTTTAAGATAGCTTCTGAACGTGTTATTATAAGGAATCTGGACGCTCAACAAATAGCACAGTTCAGAGGTTGCGAAGTTTCTTCATGGTTGGAGATTTACAGAGATTTATTTATGCTTGACTTTTACCTATGTGGTGTAAACGCTATTGACCTACTTATGTGCAAAGGTCTTACAAATGGGCGTTTTGTTGGCAAACGAGCAAAGACGGGAGCGATGATTGATTTGCCTGTAGAAAAGGAAGCGATGGATATTATAAATAAGTATAAAGGGGAGAGTTATCTGTTATCTCCTATGGATAACAGAAGTGATTATCGTTCGTTTGAGAGGATATGGAACGACAATCTAAAGAAAATAGGAAAGGAAGAAAAGGTAAAAGATAAAGTGGGAAAATTAAGAAAGATAATCTACCACCCACTATTTGGCAAAGATTTTCAAATGACGACATACGTTGCTCGCTATTCGTTTGCGTCAATAGCTGCATCTATTGGCATTGACAGAGAAACTATTGCGCTTTGTTTAAGTCATTCGTGGGCGGATGTCACCGACCATTATATTAATTACGACAGAAGTCGTGTTGATAAGGCAGTAAGGGCGGTTATTGAGCATGTGAACGGCATTAAAACGATTGACGATAAGTAGTTAATCGAAAAAGTCATTCATTAGTGGAACTTATAAGGTCATAGTGTATATGAATGAGGAAAAATGTGTAATTTTGTAGGAAAATTATAGAAAAAATGGAAAAGAAAGAACTTAAATCGTACACAATTAACGCAGATTTGCTCACGGAAGAACAGAAAAGGCTTTTCTGGGCAAAGAAAACAATCGAAAAATTTAAGGAATACGACAAGCAACGGACTGAATACGTACATAGAATTGAGCAGGATTATCAAGTGTTAAGGAAAAGATATGATGAACTTGAAGCCGAACTTTATGGAAGCAAAGATGAACCGTTGAAAAAAGGGGATCGAACGAGGGCAAGGAAGATTGCAGCGTACAATAGAATCATGCGAGGGGAGCACGCATTGCAGGTCATGCAGGAGAAGTACATGATTGATGGAAACTATACACCAGAATTTAAGGCTTTCCTCCGTGACTACAAGGCATCAAGGATAAAGGAGCAGTGTGAAAGCCTTGTGGAGAAAAACAAGAAGCTTACGAAGGACAATGAGAGCCTTTTGTGTCAGCTGGTGAAATGCCGTGAACGCATCAGGGAACTGGAGCAAGGTGATAATAATAGTTAATACTTTGTCTATCGTCTTGCGTATATGGATAATGTTTTGTATCTTTGCATTGTCTAATAAATGGTAGTATCTACTTCGCAGAGCAAGCGATTATTTGCTCAACTCGAAATTGAGCATATTTTATGTTCAATGGGAAAATATAGGCGGTTGCCTTTTGCGTACAATAATTTGCTCTCTGGAGTAGACCATTTGTTAGACAGCGCAAAACTGGCGACCGCTTTCAATTTTTGATAAAGTTGCCAACTATAAAAGTCTAACAAATGGCAAATCAACTATCAGTCCTAAAACAGACAGAATTGTGTGGACGACAATTTATGGTGTACGGTTCAAGTCAAGATCCGTTGTTTGTAGCAAAAGACGTGGCAACAATTATTGGGCATTCAGACGTTTCGACTATGATGCGTTCTGTAGATGAAGACGAAAAGCTGATACAAACAATTCTTGTATCAGGTCAAAATCGTGACGTATGGATGTTGACTGAAAATGGAATGTATGAAGTTCTTATGCAGAGTAGAAAACCTATAGCAAAGAAATTCAAAAAGGGAGTTAAGTCGATTCTAAAGGAAATTCGCACCAACGGTGGATACATTGCATCCACGCAGGACGACAGTCCAGAACTTATCATGGCACGTGCGTTGCAGGTTGCACAGGCAACAATCGACAGACACAAGCACCAGTTGGAACAGGCAAACGAACGCATTGCACTTCAAAGCACACAACTTAAACAACAGGCTCCAAAGGTGAAATACGTAGACGAAGTGTTGCAAAGCACAAATACGTACACAAGTACACAAATGAGCAAGGAGTTAGGCATGAAAGATGCCGACAGGCTGCACAAAGCACTAAGAGAAAAAGGTGTAATGTTCAAGCAATCCGGACAATGGATGCTAACTGCAAAGTATTGTGGTCATGATTACACAAAGACACGCACGCATCAGTTTACACGCAGTGACGGGTCCACTGGCACAAACGCTATAACGGTGTGGACGGAAAAGGGACGTGCTTTTCTACATAACATTCTTAATATTCAAATAATTAAAGAGATTGCGTAATCATGAAACAAATTGAATTGTGTACTAACACAGAAAACGTACTAACACTTAAGCGACAAATTGAGGAAGTATTTAAAAACATTGCAGAGTTTGTAGATAAGAACTGTGCAAACGCCGAAGCGATTAACGACCGCTTGATGGACAGTCTTTCTGTGGCAAATGAGATCCTCGATAGAGAACTAACTGCAAGTATCAACGAAGAATTTGTGCGTAGCAAATTTGAAAGAATTTGATTTTTGCGTTTTTCATTTACAAAAAGGGAACACTAATAACTAAGTGTTCCCTTTATTTTTACCTCTTTGTAAGCCATTCAGCCGCTTTCTTAAGGCTATCAGCTAAATGTACTTTGTCTACATTATCCATTATCTCCAATCTCCACTGTGGGGACTTCTTTCTGTAGAGGAAGCACTTTGTATCATCCTCACTGTATTCTATCCCATAGGGTTGATTAAAGCACTTTGAGCCGTGATGGCGTACAACCCACTCTCCTAACTCTCGCATGATACGTGCAAGTTCTTCAGGTGCATGTTTAACATCTTCAAGCTGTGTTACTTTCTGTGTGTCGTTGAATTTACCATCTTCAAAGGTAACAACGATACCGTTTTCTTTGTCAGTAAGCACCCACCCATTAGGGAGAGTGCTACTCTTTTGCATTATGTATTTAAACATCTTTTATTTATAATTTTATGTTTAACTCTTTTTCAATTTCGTCTATAAGACATTTATCTGCGCACAGATCCACAACGCCTAATAAATCATTTGTCATTGTGCCTGTTGGGTAAATGTGAGAACTAAAGCGATACTTTTTACATTTGTAATAGTAATAACGACTTTCACTTTTATTACTCTGCGTGCAGCGAGCATTTTGAGAGATAAGATATTGCTCAAATTTCTGTATCTTATCATGTAGGCGTGCGCTTTCCGTATTCCTTTCTTCATATTCAGTCTTAAAGATGGAATACGCCTGCATTATGGGCATGTTTCCAAATTTATGGAAAAAGGCTGCGTTTGTTTTTCTCCTTTCGCATCCTTGCTTTCCAACAACCTTTGTGTAGTTACATTTAAAGGTGTGTAATATCAAGTTTCTCATAACCTTTACAGTTGTTACGGTGTGTCTCACCTTTTAAAAAGTTTATTATCGTTGTATCAGTCGTTAATTTCCACGGCTGATACTTGTTGAGGCTAAACGGATGGGGTTATACCTGCTTGTATGGATATTTCTCTTATTCTCTTAACGTCAAGCAATGGCTTGGTCGCCTTTTCGACCTTCAACCAATCTTCTTCACCGATTGCGGCCATAAGAGATACTACATCATCTATATTGTTTGGGAACTCGTCTATTAGTTCTTTTGTTTTATAGGCGAGTTTCTCCAACTGTGAAGCCTTTGCCTTATCCATTCTATCGGCAAGCGATAATAGACGCTTCTTTATTTCATCCTTTGATATAGTTTTGTCCTCTGCAATAGCTTGCAAGACATTTGTAAAATCTTCAATTGCTTTCATATTTATTGTTTTTAGTTATTGCAACAAAGGTATAAGATAAACCTTTGCTGCAAAGTTATTAATTTTATCTGAAAAGAGAAAATATTCCCTTATTTAATCCTCTCGATTCGCAAACATATCTGTAAGACATTTCAATATTTGGTCGTCCAGCATTGGTATGTCCTGCCATCTGTGATATATCCTCAATGCTTACCCCCGCAAGTGACAGGTTTGTTACAAAGGAACGTCTCATGGTGTGCGATCCAATGAATTTCCATTTCTCGTCCGTGATAGACTTGCCACCATGAAAGACAACTACCTTTTTTCTGATACCACATTGAAAACAGATAAATTTCAATACCTTGCAGAAATACGATATGCGAATAGATTTTACTTCCTCTGAATAATCATTCGCAAGTAGAGATTTAAGCCATTTGTGTACGGGAACAACAACCTCTACGGGGTGCTTTTGAGGAACATACGTAAGTACTTCCTCGTCTTCTCCATACTTTTGTATGTTTGCAAGTGTCATACGCCTGCAATCAATATTGCGTGCGCCTGTAATTGCCTCTATAAGGGCTATATTCTTTACATAACGCTCTCTTTCGCTCTTTGGCTTATAATCATATATCTTCTGCAATTCGTGCTGCGTGAGGTAAATATTCTGCACGGGCACTTTCTTTGCCTTTAGTAGGTTGCCGAATGTTTCTGACTTAATAGGCTTTGTTGCACGATTACGGTTAAGCACTGCTTTGAGTTCTGCACAGATTGCACGAACTGAATTTGGCGCAAGCTGAAATTCCATATCGTCCTTTAGGTCGGAAATAACATCGTCTGTGAGGTCTTCCCATTGCGGGGCATGTCCTAAGATGTTACGCAAGCGAACAAGTGTCGTAACCCTATTCGGATGCTTCCTTATCCACGTCCATACAAATGTATGTGTGTCGGTTGGAACATCTTTTGTGATAAAGCCGTGCTTAATAGCACTGCTAAATCTCTGTTGTTGTTCTAATGTTAGTTGTCTCATATCTTATTGTTTTGGTTTATAGCTTCCTTGCAAGTAGAATTAACGTGCAAGGAATGTAGGCTATGCTATGGTTGTCCAATATCCCTCATCCCAGTTCTCGACATCCTCAGCATTTTCTCTTTCTTGTTTGAAAGCTTCTTCGGAAACATTTTCAAACTCTGCTCCGCATTTATCAGAGCAGCAATACTCTGTGTCAGAGTAATAATACCCTTCTGTTATTATTTTGCCACATATAGGGCATAGACGGTATTCGCTCTCAACATTAGCTAAATCAGAGTTGACATTTCTGATAGCTTTCTTGCTTTCTTTATCATTCATAATTCTTTCGTTTTGATTAATAATTGCACAACCCACAACGATTAGATTGTGGGTTGCAATTTGACTAAAGATACTTAGAGATACCACTATCCTTAAGTGCCTTTTTAAACACCGCCATGAGGTGAAATCTGTTAATGAGATAACAGTCAATCCAAATGGAAATATCGTAATCTCCTATAACAGAAGAGGCTATTTGTATTGCCATGTAATCTTCCAATTTTATAGAAGGAGGATTTTTCTTTAATCTTTGAATAAGGTTTTTGATTGCATTTAGATTCTCTTTTTTAAATTCCTCGAATCTTTTTAAAATAAGAGGATAAAAATGATATATCTTTATCTCCATAACCTTTGCCTCCATCACATCTACAGGGGGCAGATTAAAATCTTTGCTCATAATCTTTACTTAATTGGTTAATAATTGCACCATATTGTTAATGTCAACAATATGGTTGTTTGGCTTTAGATAAGGCTCACCTCGTAAACTCCCTTCTTTCCTTTCTCGACAATAAAACCATTCATTATTTGCAGCATATATACTGCGTTCTTAATAAATGGCTTATCAATGAAGACAAAGGGGACGGCTTGCCCTTTCTGAACAAGTGTGAGTTGCTCCTCCCATGAAAATTGATTTATCCAGTCCTCTACTACTGTCATATCCTTCCATCCTCCCTTTGGAGGGTTGTCCATTTCGATGAAACGTTTGGGACGTATGAGAAGCTTGTCTTTCAGATCATGCGTTTTAAACCAATTGTAAACGCACTCTGTAAATCCTTCTTGGTCAAACTTCTCTTCAACGTAGCCTTTCTCTCTTAACAGTGTAGATGCTTGTACTAATTTTTTTACCATAATTCTTAAAATAGTTTTTGATTAATAATGAATGCCACCATTTAATCAAAAATGGCAGCACAATTTGGCTTAGTAGTGGTAATCAATGATTCCACCGACATAGTACGTCTGCTCGTTTCCTAACACCTGCTTCGCCCACGCCCACAACGGCATCAGATACCCAAACTCTTCATCGTAGATGTAGAAGGCACTGAAAAACACTCCGCTTGCTACTTCCTTCATCTTCCAGAGGCTAAATTCCTCGGCAACCTCAATGGCTTTTTCTCTCCAATCGGAAAGAAACGTTTCATCTTTACCGACAGTGATTTTCTCACCGTCCAGAGTAAAACCGACTTTTTCAAGCTGCTCTTTTAGCCAATCAAGTTCTACCTCTCGTGAAGAATCAGGCTCCATAACGTAGTCTACTCCGTCTATCTCGTGAAGAAGTTCGTCAAGTTCTAAACTTGATGAGTTTAAACGCTCGTTTTCCTCAACTCTTTCCTTGCTTACTTGAATAATTCTTGAATGTGACATATTCTAAAAATAATTGGTTAATAATCGTGGTAAAAAATGGCAGCGCATTTCACAACGAACCACCATTAAACCTATTATGACTGCGCACACGGTGTAAATAAATACACCATGCACAATTTGGCTTCATTTTGAAAAGAAGAAGTTATACATTATCCTCCGTTCTGTCGGATCTGTAACCTTGCACGATGATATATTTTCATCAGTGCTATCAGTGAAGGGAGAAATGTAATCTTCTATCCTTTGAAAAATCTCATCTGAAACACCCTTGTCAATCACACTTATTTCAAGCCAATTAGCTTTCGTGTTGTACGTTATCTTTGTTGCAACGTCAAGGCAAAAGCCTAAAACGGACACTGTATGTTTATGTACATTGTCAACGCACTGACCTTCAAAGATGTCATAAACAAAATCTGTGATAACATTTTTGTCATCAAGATTTGCAGGAATCAATTCTTTCATATCTTTTTATTTTACTTGGTTAATAGAGTAGGGAGAGTGCGCAAACACCGACCCCACATCGTGGCTTATTTCAAATTATTCACAACCATGTCAAAAACATCAAATGTAATGTGGCATGTTTCCTGTCGCTTCACTTGTTCGTGAAGTTCCCTTCCTATCGTCTCGGATAGCTTGCATAAATTGTCCAGACTATCCATAAGCGTTTTATTTTCCATACTCCATAAATTTGGTTTATCGAACCCACACGGAGGATATTTCACCCCGTGTGGGCAAGCGGTTAATCTGCAAAGCATTTAAGCCTTTACACGTCTTCTCAAAATCTCCAAATCTTTGCGCTTTGGATATTCCTCATTTTTCGTAACGTCAATTAATGGCATGTCGTCAATTGTTTTCGTCCACTTTTTGCCCGTCTTTGGACTTTGGTATGTAACCTTGTAATGTCCGTAACCTGCAAACAAAAATGTAAAATCTGATTTCTCGATTTTCGTACTCATAATCTCTTTATTTAATTGGTTAATGTAGCTATGCACGAAACAAATCGCACATAGCATAAGTTTAGCAATAATAAAACAGAGCAGAAGTACGCCCAATAATAGCGTATAACTTGCCCGTTTCTCTACCACGAAGCAAAGCACCATTCAAGCCGTAAACTCCGCTCGAATAACGGATTTGTTTTACACTCTCGGTTATTTGCTTGCATTCTGTAATCTCCTCGGCTGCACCAATCTTTACCAAACGGCGCAACTCTTTCACTGTGATTTTATCCATAATTCTTTTTATTTAATTGGTTATTATCGTACTCCCACGTGAAATTAACCACGTGAGAGAATTTCGGCTTAACTGTTTTCGTACTCAAAATCTGAATACCAATTTGCGACTTCCTCCAGAGCAAACCACGCAAAAGTATTGTATATCCAGTCCAAATCTGAATTGTACCGACCATACAATGCCCGCCCGACTTCATCTTCTGAAAAGTCACCATCTTTAATACCTCCAAAGTTCATTACCATTTGAAGTGTATTTTCACCAAGTGAAAACGCTAAATCGTTCAAATGCTCGGTGATAATCGTACGGTTTCGTCTCCAGAACGCAACGGTTTCAGAATAGTAAATAAAACCACAGAAGCCGCCAGCCGCTCCACTGGAACAGGCTGCAACGTTTCTTAGCAGATCTTGAAAATCGCTCCAATCTCTACCCGTTTGACGCTTTACTGCTTTGATTAACTTTCCGTCTGCATTTGTGAACTCAACGAACTCTTTCAATTTTAACTTTGCCATAATCTCAAAACTTTTTTTGGTTAATAATAGAACCGCCTCGAATTATCGTACTCGAAACGGTTAATTTTGGCTTTATGCGGTATAATCATAGCCTACACCGCAATAATGATAATTACCATTGGGCAATTTTACCAATCCTCTGTAAATCGTACAAAGTTTCACCTTTCGCGCCTCCATACTATTATAAAGGGCGTGAATCTGTTTTGCCGCATCAATTCGTTTCATATCTCATTATTAATTTGGTTTATAATGCCATCGCAGCACGCATTTATCGTACTGCAACGAATTTTAGGCAATGTGAACAACGCAAACATTATCACGCACGGAAACAATTTCAACGTGGAAATAAATCGCTTGTAATTCTGCTATCCTTTCATCCAATACACGGAGACAAGGAAATTTTATCGTCTTACTCATAATTCAAAAAATTTATTGGTTTTATTCGTACTGTCTGACATCATTACGACATCAGGCAGCATTTGGCATCAAAGCATATTTTCAAGCCTTAATATTTCGTGGTAATAACAACGAATAAATCTGCTTCCGCTTTCAGTTCTGCAAAGCTTCTGAAGCATGCAGCAATATACCACACAAAACAGAACGCATAACAACGAACCACAGAAAAGCAGCATAACAGGCATAAACAATACGCACGCAATCAAATGTAATTTAATTCGCTTCATAATCTTAATATTTTATTGGTTATAAATGATGATGGCACAAAAATTAATTCATGCCATCCGATTAGCCACGGCTTTTATTTTCACTTCTGTTATCTTATTGTTTTGTTTTCTCCTAATGGAAAATAAAAACCGTATTATTTAACGCATAATTGCGGCGGTCTTTTCAGTGTGTCCGCATAACAACAACGGCAATTTTATTTTTGTTGATGATAGGTTTATTTATTGCGCTTTCCCTATCCGTGTTTTTGGAAACCACCCCAACGCACACGACACGAAGCGTAATTTAAGAATATGATTTGTATCATACGTTATTTTTGTTATCTGATCCCATATTTGATTAAATAAAAAATACATTCCATAAAATCACAAAATCAAATATGGATAACAAAAACAACAATTTCAAAGAATTTCACACCGTCCACCGTCTCCACGGATTTACGGACGTGTCCACATCTTTTCAGATGTGCGTTAAAAATGCGCGCTTTGCCCAATTCGCACGGACTGCAAAAATGCAATTCTAAAAATATAAAGCGCAAAATTACCCACCCAAATTTGATTGGGTGGGTAAAATCATTTGCAACAACATTTAAAAGGGTTCGTTTGTATGTTCCTTTTTCATTACAACCCTAAATCATTTAAATACTCATCGTATAAACGGTGTAGGGTGTCTTTCTTTTGTTTGTCAGACATCGACATATTAGCAATGAGTTTTAAACTCGTTTCCATGTCGTTTAAACGTTGCTTTGTGTCGCTTGACTCGCAAAACTGGTCAAATGTCAGACGCTTTGCCATCTTTTTTGCCAAAATACGCTTGGCGTCCTCTATTTTGATAACGGACTTAATAACGTTTAAAACGTTCGCTTTGTTAACCTTCCCATTCGGAGAACGGTAAAAAGATTTTTTACCTACCTTAATAGTAAAGGTGTCGTTTTCAACTGTTTTAACATCAGTGAAAGAATAAGCGAAGTTGTCCGTATCTTTCATTATCTGATTAAGACCGCCAAAGCTTTTAATGTCCTTAAAGATGTCGCTAATAATAGCCTTTACTTCTTCATTACTTACTAACTGGATAGCCTTAACTTGTTTTGTTTCGTTTACTGAATTTGTCATAATAAGTGCCCCTTTTCCACGCGGAGAGCAAAGGGGCAAAAGCTTTAATATAAAATTAAATGTATTATAAACTATCAACACGGAGCACACAGGAAGCATGCAGCATGTTATATCAGATTTACAAAAACCCTTTTTGTTGTTGCAATAAGTCAAAGAGGATAAAGGGGCTTTTTTAAACATCCATTTTACTTGTCCTTTCTTTATCTACTACAAAGGTACAAAGAAGCATTGAATATAACAAACAAAATAACCACTTTAACACAATCTTTTTTCGCTTGTAAGTGATTGTAAATCAGCGTGTTATACATAACCTCCCACTGAGATAATATGCAAAATAACGCATAAATTAACCATAATTTGCAGATAAACGCAAATTTATTGCAAAGAAACGTTAATAATTTAACAATTATCACTACCTTTGTAGACGGTATAAATATACGGGTATAACGTATGGATATGCAAAGAGCAAATGAGACAGAAAAAAAAGAAGAAGAAGGGAAGCGAAAGGATGAGAAGGGAAGGAGTGACAAAAGTTAAATTTTTTAACACTTCGGAGAGGTCGAGAAGGGGCAAAAAGCATGCCAATTTTGTTTGTTATATGTAGTAACAAACACCCACCCACCCCTTTTAAACGCTTGTAAACAAGGCGTAGTAACCCCACTTAAAATTTTTTCTTTCCCAAAATTTTTTCTTTCTTAATTTTTGTTTCAAGTGTTTCTTATTGTTAAAACCATAAAAAAGCGAAAAACGGTCAATTTTAATGAATGTATATTTATCCATCATTGCTAATTGTTAAATGATATTAATTATTCCCTTATTACTACATATATAGTGTAGTATATGTATATTTATTCTTATATTTGTACTATGTAACTTTGGTTGTTTTGATTTAAAGGGGGGCAAGTGGCAGAAATTCGCTTAAAAACGTGTCCTTGCGTCCTTGTAATCAACGGGTAATGGCAGTGTATGTAGGCTTAAAAAATCCTACACAAATATACACAAAAACTCGAAAACGTACACAATGAGTGTATAAAAGGCTATATTTTATGACAGACGGAGATAAATTAGACATCATTTACGCTTCATTATTGGAGCAATCGAGGAATCCCAAATATGCGTTTGGTTCATTGCGTGGAAATTGGGGTTATACGAACAGTCCATCGTATAATGACAACAAATCACGTTTTGACCAATCGATGGAGATGTTTGCTCGTGATTGTGGTTTACGTTATTATAATGGGAACTACTATTTCTATAATGGCAAGATATACGACATTGTTTCATCGGAGGTTGTTGAAATGGCGTATGAAACGTTGTTGCGTGATTTATGTTTAGCACCGATGATGCATAAACCGATTATCCGCCGTGAGGGTTTCATGAGAACGGTTGCGTTTCGCAATTCGTTTGTTCCTCGTTTGGATCTGATTGGTTTTGAAAATGGTGTATTGGATTTAAGCAATCCGAAGAATCCATCGTTTGTTCCGTTTTCCCCTGAATTGCCGATTACGTATTATCGTCCGTATCGTTATGACGAGAATGCGAAATGTGATCGTTGGCAGTTCTTTTTGCGTGAGGTGTTGCCCGATAAGACGTCAAGAACGATATTGCAGATGTTTTTGGGATTGGGATTGACGCAGCGCAATGTGGCATTTTCCGAAAGCTGGCGTCATAACGCAGGGAAGGTTGAATTGTGTCTATTGTTGATTGGTGGTGGTGCGAATGGCAAGAGTGTTATCTTTGATGTCATGCGTGCGTTATTTGGTGATGCGAAGATAAGCAAATTGGACTATTCAACATTGACTGCAGGTGGTGATGAGGGACTGCGTGGTCGTTTGCCGATTCGTGGAATGACATTCAATTGGTCGAGCGACAGTAATCCAAGGAAGTTTGGTGGAAGCAAAAGCGAGCAGAATCTATTCAAGCAGATTGTCTCTGGTGAGCCTGTTCCCGTTCGTGGGATTGGTCGAAACATTGAAATGTGCGATGAGGTGCCGTATTTGATATTCAATATGAATGCCCTTCCGAACATTGATGATGATTCAAATGGAATGGTGAGACGATTGCAGATTATTCCATTTGACATAACGGTGCCGCTATCGAAACGTGATCCGAATTTGTCGGCAAAAATCATTCAAAATGAATTGCCGGGAATATTCAATTGGGTGATGCGTGGAACAAAGGAGTTATTCCGCCGTAAATTCCGTTTCCCCGATGCCGAGGGGAGCCGAATGGCAATGCTCAAAACCCTTATCACACGTTCTCCTATTATTGCGTGGGTTAAAACATATAATATCCGTTGCGATAAGGAAGCACCGAATGAGGTTCCCGTTCATATCTTGGGCAATGACCTTTATGCAGCGTTTGTTCGTTTCTGTAAGGACAATGATGTTGATGAAACGCTTATTCCGACATCAAATCGTTTTGGTCGTGATATGCGTGATAAGCTTAATTTCTTTAAGAAGCGCACGGGAAGCGGTGTTTATTATGAGGTGTATGGAATTACGCTTGACAGGTTGAAGCAGCCTGTATTCGTTACGGATATTCAGGAAATCGAGGGTGAAGCGGACGATGACAACGAATCATTCATTAAGGATAATGACTAATTATGGGAAATGATTTGGCAGGGTATTGTGGTAACAGTGGTGCTAATTTATTGAAGTATCTTCAAGATAAGGATTGTGGTAGTTGTGAATGGTTACCATTGAATGGATATGAGAAAAGGTTTTTAATATCATCAAATGGTGTTGTTTATTCTCTTTCAACTTTTAAACAGATGAAGCTATCAACACTTCCTACTGGATATGTATATTTGCCAATAATGCTTCAAATTCCTAAAAGGCATGTTGTGACTGCTTATATACACCGACTTGTTGCACTAACATTCATTCCGAATCCATATAATAAGCCGACAGTAAACCATATAGATGGAGACAAAAGTAATAATTCTGTCTCAAATTTAGAATGGGCAACAATGTCTGAACAGAATTTCCATGCTATTCAAGTTCTTCATCATAAACGTAATACAAATAAAATATTAGAATTGAATCACTCTAAAAGAGTTTTTTCGGCAGATGAAGTTCTGTTTATTCGTTCAAGTAGTCTTACTGCGAGCGAGATTGTTAAAACTCTCGGAAAAGGTAGTGAGTATATTATTAATGATATAAGAAGATTTAAAACATATAAAGACATATAAATTGTATGAGAGATTGGATAGGTAACAAGAATAGCCTTTTTAAAGTTATTGGTGCATCAAATCATTGTGAACATGAAAGAGAACCCAATGAGTACTACGCGACAGAACCGAAAGCCGTTGAGTTGTTGATGGACTTGGAATCATTTGACAAGAATATCTTGGAGCCGTCATGTGGCGAGGGACATATATCGGATGTCTTGAAATCGCACGGATATAATGTTGTCAGCCGTGATTTGATTAATCGTGGGTATGGTGATGTTGCTGATTTTCTTTCCGATGACAATACAGAGTGGAATGGTGATATTATTACAAATCCTCCATATAAATATGGGTGTGAGTTTGTTGAGAAGGCGTTACAGATAATTCCCGATGGTCATAAGGTCGCAATGTTCTTGAAGGTTCAGTTCTTAGAGGGCAAGCGCAGACGAAAGATGTTTGATGTTATGCCACCGAAGCGTATATGGGTCAGCAGTTCACGCCTAAAGTGTGCAATGAATGGTGATTTTGATAAAACGGCAAGCAGTGCAGCGTCTTATGCGTGGTTTATCTGGGAGAAAGGTTTTCATGGCGATACAATCGTCAAATGGTTCAATTAAATAATGGTTTTTCTATGATAAGTGAAACAGACTTAAAGATTGAGAAGATGTCGATGCTTAGGCGCATTGGTGAAGCCGTCAAGGACTTTGTTAACAAAACGGGGTATGACAACGTGAGCATTGGCGCAACGTGTTGTAATGGTGAGTTTATGACAGATAACGGAAAGATGCACGAGGGGCTTCATATTGAGTTCACGTGTGATTATTATAACCCTGAATGGGATAACGAAGATGATGAATAGGTTTTTCGAGGTCGTTGACCGAACATACGGCAAGCGGATGATTAATCTTGACAATGTTGAGATTCTGTCCGAAAAGTCATACGAGGTTGTTATGACGGGTGGAAAGCGTTTCAAGATCATCAAGGAGAGTTTTGACGGCTTGCTTAATGAACTTAAAAAGCCATATTCCGATGCCATGGCTGAGAAAATGTGCCAATTGCAGAATGATTTGACTGTTGCAAAGCAGGCGATTGAGAACATCTATGTTGCCCTTCTTGATTCAACCATTACGCCATCGACACTTGGAAAGGTAAATGACGATGCTCTTGACGGAATATTGTCAAGTTGTTATACAGAAATTAAGAAACTTCAAAACAGATAACAAATGATGGATTTTTTAGGCATTCTACGTAGTTTTAAGCAGTTTACCGATAAGATTGAGTGTGATATGCGTCATTTTACTGATAACGCACAGCTTCCCGATGAGATTGATATGTACAATTTCTTTGAGCAGTGTGGTGGTCGTGCAGAGTGCAGGATGTACGACTATTCAATGACGATTTGCAGTATTGTTGATTATGTCCGCTTTTATGATGATGCGATTAACATACGCTATCATATCGGCAAAGCGAAATACTATGCGCTACGTTTTAATGGCAGGGGCGTGTTCCTTGTGAGTGAGAAACGTTATAACGAACTTAATAGACATAAAGCAAAGAAAGGATAATGATTATGGAAAAGATTATTGAACTTAAAATTCTTACAACGTCAATGGGGACGACTGAGACAAGTCCAATGATGTTGGATATTTCGCAGGTGTCTGCGGTTTTGTGCAATCACGGGATGTATCGTGTTTATATCGGGTCCACCCGTTTTGATTTGACGGAGGATAGCTATAACAAGCTATGCTCTGCTCTTAAAGAGTATAAAGAGCCTTCCGAATCTATCATCTGTAATTTGCAGCATGATCATACGTGGATTAAGCAAGGAATATTCAACCTTATAAAGATGGTAGAGGAGGGTAGTCTAAGTTATCGTCCCGCTATTCTGCTTTCATGCCATGACAAGGATTTGGAAGCTGGTTGGGGTGTCCTCCATCGGCGCATTTGCGGCATGCGTGGTCGCATTATTGATTTGGAAAAAGAAGTGAAACGTATGACAGAACCAAAGAAAGGGAAATAAAATGGATTCAATAAGAGAATATGCGGAAGCCCACGGATTATGGCAAGATAAGTATAGATGTACTGGCAGAACAACTCGTCGTTGCGATGTCTTTATACAAAAATTATTTCAGAATGTCGGAGAAGAGATTCAAATATATGACCATTATGGAACTCGCTCGGCAGACGAGATGCTGGCCCATAAGATTATAAGACGATTAGAATTAGAACATCCTCATGTTAAACCGAATGTTCGTATTAGTGGTCGTCGTGTTTTTATGAGTATAACAGACGATAAAAGGCAAGCTATGTACATAGTTCAACGGCAAGATTTGTTCAATTTCCGTGATGTGTTTGCATCGAGCCACCCACAAGTAGCTTTTGAGTACATGAAGGGGTTGGAGAAGTGTCATGGAAGGGTGTTTAGGATCATCAAGCAGTAATAATAAAAAAAAGAGTAGGGTATGGAACGAGAATTTAAGTTTGAAGTTGGTCAATACGTAAAGATTACGGAGGAAGAGTTGAAAAGGAGGACTTTCTTGCCTAATCATCCTTGCAAGATAACCTATCAATTCTTTAATGGAGATTTTAATATCTACATTGTAGATATAGGTGATAATAAAGAGGAAACAGTATTAGAAGACGATTTAAGATTGCATGCTAATGACGGTAATGATTATAACATTATTCATGAGATGCGAGAAGAAATACTTGCTTTACAACGGCGCATAACAAACCTTGAATTTGAGGTTAGTAAAGCAAACCGAGAATACAAAGCTTTTTCATTACCGGGAAGTGTAAAGTTAGAGGAGGCGATGGAGCAACTGTTAGCAGAAAATCCAGAAGGTGAGTAATAAAACAAATTAAACAACAAGCTAAACAAAGAATATGAAGAAGTACATTGGAACAAAAACAGTGAGTGCCACCCCTGCGTGGCGGATAGATGGCAAGGTTTATCCCAAGGATGGTCAAGTGCCACGTTCTATGAATCGTGAAGATGGCTATAAGGTAGTCTATGAGGATGGCTACGAGAGTTGGTCACCAAAAGAAGTGTTTGAAAAGGCTTACAAGATTGCTGACACGTTCCTTGACCGATTACATATTGAGCAAAAAGACGTGATGAGTAAGTATCATGCGTGTGACGCTTTTATCAACTCTGATAAGTTCAGAGAAATAGTAAAGGACGACTATGCCGCTTTCTTACTTTCGTTCCAGAGAGAACTTTTGTGGTATTACATGGGTACACTCGGCAACAGAATGGCTCTCGCACAACAACTTAATTGCAGTGATTTCTTCACATATAAACCTATCAGTATAGCTATCCATGCTATGAATTTAGGCTATGCGGTAAGAAGAAGCCATTGGGATAATAAGAACTTGGTTGTAATTAAACAAGTTCCTGCTCACATTGAAGGTGACATTATTCCTAAGATGCAATCACTCTCTAATCAAGCAAAGGATTTGATTGAGAATGGGAAGAATTGCATAGATTATAAAGACCAATGCCTTCTTTATAATAGAGAAACGGGCGAAGCGACAAGTTGGAGTCCGTCTACGGAGGATTTATTCGCAAAAGATTGGAGAATTGTGTTCGAGTAATTTTACAATAACATTATAAAACGATAAGATAATTATGGCAGTAACAAAAGAAGAGTTGGCAGTATATCTGTCAGAGAAGAGTGGCGAAACGATAACACGTTCAAAGCAGTTCATTGACGATTTCGTTGACGTGATGGCAGATGTCCTTGCAGGTGGCAAGGGAATCAATCTCCGTGATAGCTTTAAGCTAAAGGTCATTGAGCGCAAACCAAAGAAGGCATACGACTTCACAAACAAGACAACGATTGACGTGCCTGCAAAAAAAGTATTGAAATTCGTTGCAGGTAAGGACTTTGAAGAAAGGGTATTGGGATGCAGGAAGTAAAGATTGTGCTTGAAGGCGGTGTTTTGCCAGAGAAAGCAACAGAAGGTGCTGCATGTTATGACCTATTTGCTCCGGAGGATTTTAAGTTGGAGCATGGGCGGCAGGTATTGCCACTCGGTTTCCGAATGCAGTTGCCGAAGAACATGGCAGCCATTGTAAAATCAAGAAGCGGTTTCTCGTCAAAAGGTATCGAGGTGATGTACGAGCAGTTGTGCGAGTTATACAAAAAGCGTCTTGATGCAGATGTGTTACTTGGCACAATAGATAGCGATTATACTGGCATTGTAGGTGTTATTATTGATGTTCACGATGAATTAGTATCACACACGTTCATCGCAAAGGGAACACGTATTGCACAAATGCAGATTGTCGAAGTACCTGAAACGGAGTTTAAGCAGGTTGATACCCTTGACGAAACAGAGCGTGGTGATGGTGGTTTTGGTCATACGGGTGCAAAGGAGATTGTTAAACAGAGTGAGAAGCCAAAACGGAAAGCTGGCAGACCACGTAAAAAGTAGGTTTTTATGGATAAGATTAAGTGTAATATTGAGATTGAATTAGACAGAGGATTGTTTTATGCCATATCAGCATTAAGCGGACTTCCATTGAGTGATGATACCCTTGATGCAATAATGAAGAAAGATTCTTATAGCATAAGTATTTCCGACTTGGAGATACCAAATGATCAGAGGAATGCACTTTCACTTGCTATGGCAGCAATCCTATTAGGAAAGCAGTTGGAAAAAGAGGAAAAGAAGAAAGGAGGAAAGTGATATGCCAAAGATACTAATTGGGATTGACCCGGGACGTGCAGGCGGCTTGGTATCGCTTGACGAAAACGGCAAAGCGTTGCAGGTTGTAAAGATGCCAGAAACCATGGGTGGTATTTTGCAATTCTTTCAGCAGTACTCTAATGACGATGCCGTGTGTTATCTGGAGAGGGTTCATGCACGTCCCGGTGATGGTGCGGCGAGTATGTTCAAGTTCGGACAAGGCTTCGGTTGGCTTCAAATGGCATTGTTGGCAGCAAAGGTGAAGACCGTTGAGGTTTTGCCAAACACATGGATGCGTGGTCTTGGTATAAAGTCAAAGAAGAAGGACGAAACAAAGACCGCATACAAAAATCGTCTGAAATTCGTTGCCGAGCAGTTGTTTCCAGAACAAAGGGTGACGCTATGGAATGCGGACGCTCTATTAATTGCTCATGCCCTCTATGTCGCAGACAAAAAGGGAGAGATTAGCGCAAACTTGGAGGGTTGATTATGGCAGTAGAGAATGTAAATCACCCCTCACATTACAATCACGGCAAGTTAGAGTGTATTGATATTATGGAGGATGTGTTTGGTGTTGACGAAACAAAAGCCTTCTGCAAACTCAATGCGTTCAAATATTTGGTGAGAGCCGAATTAAAGGGCAAAGAGGTAGAAGATGTCGACAAGGCTATTTGGTACTTGCAAAAGCACCAAGAACTTGCCAACAAGCAGGAAACAAACAAAATCATTGATAACGTTTAAGCAATGGAACAAAAAGGATTAGAATTGGGTAAAATTTACCATGCAGGTAATTTTATCATCAAGAAGTTTACACGTACACTGACAAAGAAGCAGGTGCTTCAATTGCGTGACGCAATGAATATCCCACGTGATATTCAGAAGCATTTGGAACGAAACGGCATGCAATTTATCAAGGCATCAACCATTAGTGGATCATGGAGCGTTGAATGGGTGTTTGGTATGTCATTCTTTAAGGCGATTGATGAAATGCCTGTAAACGAAAATGGAGAGTTCTACGGGACCGCACTTGATAATCTCACGATGATACTTACATGCATGTTTGCTGACACGTCTGTCGTTGGCGATATGGAGTATATGGCAGAGAAACAGAAGCTCATGCACAAGTATTTCGACCGCAAAGCAAACAAGGGTGAAATGACCGATGAGGAAATCAAGGAGAGTGAAAAAGCCGCTGATGAGGTTCTCAAAAACGAGGAACACAAGGCAACATTAATAAACATGTCAAAGGAGGTGGAAAATGGAAGCAATGAATAGAGTGATTGACGAGTTGCAGGACTATGCGAGATTGCAAGATGCACTTTTCGTAATCGAGCAAGCGTTGGAAACGGGTGAGATTCCTGCAATCACGCCAACGTTTCATGACAGTGCGATTGCTTATGAATTGGAGAAGATCCTCAATATGATTGACGGATTGACCCATAAGAAGTAATCTAACAAAACAAAACGGAGAGCCGTTCTCTCGAATGACTCTCCTTATTTACCAATAAAATTTTAAGAATTATGTACGAACTAAGATAACACCGTATATAACGGACGTTTCGTTTACGTACAAAATCAAATTTGATTGCAAATATAAGGCTTTCACCCTTATTCTCATCTTAATTTGTGTTAAAAACGATGATGCTTCAAAAAATATGTAGTAAACATTTGGTGCTACATAAAATATGTAGTATCTTTGTGGTATAAAAGTCCTACATACCGTGTGCAAAGGACAAGGCTTATATAAGATACTTCATATCTAATTTAATATAAGACGAGGTTGTTAAACGGAAGCACGGTTCGTTTAATGACCTCAAACTTTTTTAGGACAGATGAAATATATTAGAAGATCATTGATAAATGAATGTTTCGGCAACAAGGAATTGCTGAAAGCACTCGCAATGGCGTATCTAATTAAACATCGTACAAAGTCCTCAAACGTTCATCATTACTCAATTAATCTTATTCACTCTATCACAGGTATTCATGCCACGACAATCAGAAAGAGATTACAGACATTGAATGAATATGGACTTATTCTTATTGAAAAGGATAATCTCATCATTCGTTCAACCGTCAGCAAGCACTCAAAGCGAAACATGAATATCGGTCGAATGGATTTCAAAAACGTAAAGACCGTTGAGAGGTCATTGCAGGCGTTGCAGGTCGTTTTCATGCAACAACGTAAGGATTTCTGTAAGCATACTATTCACAACGCTCACAACGGCTCTAATCCAAAGAAGATTAAAGCTGCGAGAAAAGCATGTCGGAAGTATGGTTTTGGAGATAAGTACGTTGAACGTGGATTATCGTATGCAACAATGGCAAAGAAACTCGGACTGTCCGTTGCAACTACATTCAGTGTTGTTAAGCATGGAATCGTGAGAAAGTACTTTAAGAAGTTTACTCATTTCGTAGGAACTTTCCTTAAGGGAGTATATGGGATGGATATTCAAGGATATACATTCACGACAACAAACTATGGATTTCAAGTACAAGCCAACACATACAAGGTTGGTTACAGATGGACGTAGTATAGCATGGTAATATATAGATTATAAAAAATGAAGACTAAAAAATAGGAGGTGCAAATGAAAACAAATCAAGTAATGACACGTCCAATGGGACAGTTTACAGTTGAGCAAAGGACGAAAGACGGTTTCTTTGATGGTGCTAATTTGCTTCGCCAATGGAATGGCGTTGAAGGTAATCCACGTAGAAGAATGTCAGAGTTCCTTGAAAGCCCAAAGGTTAAAGAGTTTTTGAATGCTCTTGCCGAGGATGAAAGCCATAGGCGAAAAATCGACATTGCTGAAAATCAGTTACTTACAAAGGTATCTGGTAAGTTGACGAAATATGGAAAAACACAAGATAAAGTATGGATGAATCCTATTTTATTCTTAAAGTTTGCTATGTGGATAAACCCTCGATTTGAGGTACAAGTTATACGCTTTGTTTATGATAATATGATTGAGTATCGAAACGAAGCTGGCGATGCTTATAAAGAATTATGCGCCGCTCTATCTAAAATAGTTGGTAAGGGTTTTCTTCGTGTTGCCATTTTAAATATAGCCAAAGCTATTAATTGGGTAGTATTTAATAATCATGAGGCAATGATTAGAAACAAAGAAGGTATTGAAGATAAAATGAAAGAGTTATTCAGCGCAGAAAAGACAGTTGCAATGCTTATCAACGATGGTTTTCTATCTTCTTATGAGGGAGTGGTAAAGTATCTTCGCAAGAAGTGGAGTGAAAAATGGGCACCAAAAGTACTCACGAGTAAATAAGCTATATGAGACGTATATACTTTGAGAATTGGCTTTTAACGAAACTTGGATTCCGATTGATAGACGAGGAACAGGGAGTAAGGACATACGCAAAATACGATGGTGAAGTCTGCGGCTATCCTATAAGCCTTATGGAGGTGGCAACATCAATGCGCTTCATCCATATTACACTTAAACTTGACAAAAAACATTGGACGTTCTGGAAGGCATCGTGGATAAGGAGTGAAATATCGAAGGCAGAAGATGTCGAAGCAATATTCAAGGTGTTTTTCAAAGAGAACAGAAAAGAAATTAACAAATATCTAAAAGTTGCAGAAAAAAATGAAGAATGAAACAAAATTGAAGAAAGTGATTGCGTTTTTGGAAGAAAACAACATCAAGTATAGACAACGTAAGAACGTATGGGACGGTCACAGTGATATTTTCTTGCCCGACACAAGGGTTGCTATCAAAATTGATGGAGAAGATAGGGAACGCTTTTACAAAACGCATAAGGGTAGAAGCTATCCCGTGTTTATCCGTGATGAAGATTCTCCAAAGTTCGTGTTGGAGAAGATCCAAAATACAATCGTCAAGTCAATGATGAAAGAGCAGGAATTGTTGATGCGCAAGAAACAAAAAGAAGAAAACAGACGCATTAACGCAGAGCAGATGAAGTTGTGTGCTGAAAGAAAAGCCGCAAAGGCTGCAATGGAAGCAAGGAAGGCTGCAAGGAGAGGGGATAGAAGATATGGCACTAAGTGAAAAAGAACGAAGCATATTATTCGCAAGCAAACGGGCGCAGGCGCAGATTAACGCTGCCGACCATGTGACAAATATCCTTTGGAAGATGGCTGAAAATATTGTCAAGGCAGCGAGGAAATACAGACCTTACTATCAAAGTAAAACAATGTCTAATGTTGCTCAATACGAAAAGGAAGCGCGTGAGATTGCTGCCAACGCAGAGAAAACTATCGAGAAGTATGTAGAAGCCTATTCGCAAGCAGGTGGCAGAGTGTTGATGATTGACACCGAAGAACTTGTAAGCAACTACCTAAAGCAGGAAGTGTTTGGTAAGACATACATGCAACGCAATAGCGAGTATCTAAGCGATTTCGCAGAGGATATAGTAAAGTTGGTTAAAGCAGGTGTCACTTTGCGTTATGACGAAAAGAGAATCATCAACGCAGTGCGCAGTTCATATAAAGACCCGTACACTCGCTCGTTAATGTCGAAAGCAGCAAAAGCTGAAAATAAGGCAGTAGAAATTCCACACCGAGGAAAAGGTATTTACGCAGCATCATATGAGAATATTATAAGAAATGTGCAGAATACTATAAACCTATCGTGGGGGCACATTGAGATTGAGTATGGAAAATCGGTAGGAGCCGTGGGGTATCGGACGTATCGCAACTCGTCTTTCCCATGTGATATTTGTGACACTATTGCAAGTGTACCTCATAAAATGAGCGAAGGCATGCTTATCCCGGCGCACCATCGTTGCGTCTGTGGGGTTAAATTCATTTTTGATAATAAAGAACTTTAAAAACAATAAAATTATGGAAATTAAAAATTCAGAGAAAGTATTACGTATGTTGAAGATGAAGTCAAACATCGAAAATCTGCTCAACTACATCAATGAGCATGAGGATTGCACTGTCATCGTGTCCGCAAAGGCAAAGAACTTGAAAAACAAGTTCGTATTTCTTGACGCAGAAGGCGTTGATGAGTTGTTAGGACTTCTGGACTCAATGTCGGAACGATTCGACACCAAATTGAAGGAACTGTAGTCGTTTAGCACGATTAATATTTTGCTTTATAATTATGAAACGAATAGTTGATTTATTTAAATCCAAAAAGCAGGAAAAGCCTTCGGTTGAAAAGTCACATCAATTATTGTGCGAAGCCTTCGGAAGGATGCTTAGGTACACTCGAGAAGTTCGTCAAGGTCCTTATAGGATTAATAATGATATTTGGTATGGTTAAATCTCATTACAGTATAGATCAACAAATACTTTTTGTTAGACATAAAAATAGGGAACATTGTTAGTGTTCCCTATTTTTTTACTTCTTCTGATTCATCGCTTTGCCATTTTGCCAAATCAAGCAATCCTTACACGTCTTTGGGTAATTGACTGGGAGGTAATAGTGGATAGTTGTGTCTTCCTCCTTGATTTCGTCCTGCTTAATACGTGCATAGTCAGCAATCTTTGCAGTCATGTCGAGCCACTCCTTTGAGTTTGGCTTTACCAACTTACGTGCTTTGAGTAGATCCGACAATATAGCTTCCTTTGATGTTGCCTTTGCAAGTTCGTCTGTGGAGATTTCAGAAGCGTCACCCTTTCCCTCATTTTCCTTCTTAATCTCCTCTATGAACTTTTGCACTCCATCAAGACTTTCGAGTTTCTGTTGTTCTGCTTTCAGTCTGTTTTTATCCCACGTCAAACCTGCGTTCTGAAACGTTAGATTCCATGCATCATTGATACCAATACCTGCTGCTCTCATGGCGGCATAGCAGAGGTAACGAGCATCTTTAAGCCCGTATCCTGCCGCCTTGCGTTGAAATGTCTGTGTGAAAATTATTTCGCTCATAATGCTTTACTTCGTTTTTAGAGAGTCCCAATTATTTTCACCTAAGAAATTCCTATTTTTGTCCCACGTTTTTCCTGACTTGTTGGGTCTTCCTTTTTTACCTCCCTTTGGCTGATTAAGGTCGCTACCTCCCTTACCATGATTGATACGTGCGGCAGCTTCCTCTTGCTCAATGTTATTCTCTGTTTGGTTATCTTGCACCTCGAGTTGAGTGAGCAAGTCCATTTGTTGTTTTTCTTTCTCTTCTGCAATGATGCGTGCATACTCATCATTCTTAGGGAAGTCCGGACAACGCTCGGAAGCGGTTTGTCGTGAGATAAATTTATTTTGCACCGCAGTTGCTAAATTTGTAATAATTTCAGTCGAATTACTGTGTATGTACGGCGAAATCCATGCATTAACAGGCAATTCTGAATATGTTGCAGTTTGATTTTCCTCAAAACCAATACCAAACTTAACCATCTTTGTGAGCATGTCAACGAATGGCTGCAATAACTGTGCATCATTCATTGCAATCTCCAATGCAGGGGAGTAGAGTAATTTGAGTGCAACCCCCGGCAAATCTCCAGATTTCAACTCTGGTGGCTTCACAGTGAACGACAACTCATAGATAAGGTCATACGATTTATCAAGTTGCGTTGCGAAAGCGTTTGAAGCGTCCGTTCCATTGAGGAACCCTGCTTCTGCGTCCTTGTCGTCCATTGTGACAAGTTTTGCAGCACCATTGCTATCACCGATAACGCTAATATCGTCACCTGATCCTTTCATATACATGATAGGGAACGCATACGCCTTGTTGTTTTCGCACAGATGGGAGAACGCTTCCTCGTAGTCCTCAATATTCTTCTGTACGGCATGCCAACATGGCCCATCCTCATTGCGTACATAAGCAACGGGAAGGAATGGGAATCCATGTGGCTTTTTTGTGATGAGTTCAAATCCATTAAGGTCGAATATCTTTTTGAGGAATGCAGAAACGCCACTTTCGTTCACACCACGCTTGTAGCGATAGATGTTTGTGTCATCCCATACCTCAACGTATTCCGTTTTCTCTATGCCATCATCATCATAGTCGTAGTATTTACGTGCAAATAGTTCGAGTTCACCTGTGATAGAATCGAAATGAGGATAGAGAGTATCGCCATTCAGATAAGATAATGATTTTGCGCCAAACTTACCGTCATTGAAATATCCCACAACGGCAGCATCGCCTGTAATCATCAATGAGCGGATAGCTTCAAAGTTTCTTATCTCCATGTTGGAAAGCAACCAACACTTCTTGAATTTGATAAGATTCTTTTGATATTCTTCCTCTTTGGATTTATCTAATGCCCCGTCAGCGATTTCAAACTGAACATCGTTTCCTGTAAGGTGAAGGATATGCTTCGTTGCTATCACCTGTTGGAAAGCAAAAGAGGTTCGAGTGATAGGTTGCTTATACCATTTATTATTTTCTGGGTTTAGCTTGTATATGTCGGGGTACTTGGTTTCGTCAAAGATAGCATGAGCAGACGGGTAATACTCACGTAAGAAGTCCGCTTGCGTCATAACGATTCTATACAAGTGGTCCTCCGGCATGGATATATCATCTGCATCATCCCTTCTTTCCTGTATGTTATGCTGCATGTACCCCTTTGGTGTAACTCTCCACCATGGCTTTTTTGTCAGCACCTCTCTGTAATTCACTGTTAAATCATCCATAATCCCTTAGCCTTTTTGTGTTTCTTTTTTGTTAACCTAAATATCTCTATGTAAAACCAACTCTCCCAAAAGTCAGGTGAGTGACCAACGTATTTCTTTGCAAGTTTCTTTGGTAGTAGCTTAAAACCTCTATCGGCACCCACTTCGTCCCTTCTAAGCGATTTTCTCTCTTTCATTAGAATCTGTCTAAGAGGTAGGTTTTTGAATCCATTACCACTGAATTTCCTTTCAAGTAATGCTGGTTCGATAGAAATACTCCTCTCCTTAATCTCTGTATAGAACATGAAAGCGCATTGTGATTTCAAGTCCTTATATAGATACTTAATGCCTTCCTCTTCTTTCCTATCAAGAGCCACAGGGGCAGCTTGGTTATTGAATGGTACTGCATCTGGGAAGAAACCCTTAAAGTACTGCCCAATGCCTTGCATATCGTATGTGAAATTACATTCCTCAACTCCCCATTCTCGGAGTTTGGATTGAACCACAGACACAATTGTCTTGGAATCTATTCGCATTACCACAAGATCCTTCGTGTGTCTGCCTACCCAATGCCACATAACAAAGTTATCACCACCCGTAAAGGCAATATCGGCAGACGCACGATGCACTTCATCGTCAAGCTGCATGGAATTACCAAAGATGCCTTCCAAATCCTCTATTTTCACCATGTCATCGCCTGCCGCTTTCCAATTCCAGTTTGCTTCGAGGTCACGCATACGCTGCTCCTCATCTTGTTGTGCAAGGTTGGCAATATACGAAGCGTCCGTACTGATAAGTTTGATGTTCTCTGATACGTCCGCACGAATGAATGTCACAGACTTGATAAACATGTCAAGTTTTGTATAACCAAGGTCGCCATACTCGTCCTTCCAAAGAGAATCAATGATAGAAGAACATTGTTCATAAACTTCCTGACGAGTATCACCCCAATAGATTTGATCGGGCGTATCACCGTCCATAAAACAGAATCTAACCTTGCAATCACGTTCGGGGATAATATAGCCATCTTCATCTACCCACCAATCAATAAACTTACGCACCCAACTTTCAGGGTCTGGGTTGCATGTTATCCAAAACCTATTGCGGATATGTGCTGCATTACGATTATTTGTAAGTAGATATTTGAATTTCTTGTATTCAACTTGCGTACCCTCATCAATGGCGATATAGGAATACTGACGACCTTGAAATCTGTCCTTGAAATCTTGGTATGCCCCAGTGTAATATGAGAATTTCAACCACCCTCCGTTTTGGAAATTCCACGTCATATCGTTCTGTGACTTGTTGTAAGTTCCAAATTGAGAGTACACCTTGTATGAATCCGAAATAAGAGAATCAAGGTCGTTCTTCTCCTTTCGTAGTATCAAACCATGAAAATCGGGATTGCGAATATCCTTAAGTGTTTCCATGAGAGCAGAGAAGGATTTGCTATTATGGGTGATGATATAATCATCAAGTAGAAAAACAGAATCCTCTCCATCTACGGCTATACAACAACAATCATATTTTTTTGTGTACTCGCATGAAACGACTTCGATTAATTCTTTGTCACTATCGCAAACTGGTAAATATACCTTATATCCTTTTGTTAGGTAGTGCGCAATCTCTTTTGTGATAAAAGCATGAGTATTGCCAACAATCTCTGCATGCTTGTTCTCTAATATCACGCACCATACATGGTCGTCAGAGCATGTTATCTGCTTTCCGTTTTCGAGTGTAATAACGAAACAATCAAGTTGAGAGTAATCGGATCTACTTAGGACTTTTATCTCTTTTCTGTTTACGCCAAATACTATGTCACCGCACTCAATATCCTTGATAGCTTTCTTGCCATCTTTTGTAAGCACGATAGTATTTCTTTCTAATGGTCCACCTCTCGAACCTCCAACTATCTTAATATCAGCGTCTACGGAGAGTATTCTCTCCTGTGCGCCTTTCTGTGCTATGATTTTTAGTTTATCGGGAGACTTTCGGTCTAAATCACGCAAAGACTGAATATACTCTTGTGTATAAACAGTATCTCCTTTTGGTAAATTAAACCCTGAAATATTCTCAATCTTTGCCATGCAATGAATAAATATACAATCTTATATGCAAAAATATACATTTTTATTTGGAATATTCATTTTTTATGCATATTTTTGTTTGCAGAATTGTATATTTATACGATTTTTATATCGCAGGGTGGCGCAGAGGTAGCGTAGTTGGCTCATAACCAACAGGTCGGAGGTTCGATTCCTTCTCCTGCAACGATTAATCATTCAGGATAACCACTAATGGAAAGAGAAGAACTCAAAGAATTAGTAAACAAAAGTTTGGGAAGCACCCAGTTAAAACTTAGCGAGCGTACAATCAACGAGGAACTTGATGACGTTCTGGGCGATTTTGGAGATAACGAGGAAGCAAATGCCAAGTTGGTCGAAAGAGTTGCAAACCGATTGAAGCGAATGGACGGTAATCTCCACGCTGATGTCTCGAAAGAGGTAAAGGAGTATAAGGAGAACGCTGAAAAGAAGCAGAAAGAGGGAAATGAAGGCGGTTCTAAGAAGAACGAGAATAATGAGGGTAGCGAAAGCGAAATCATGAAGGAATTGAAAAACCTTAGAGCTGAACTTGATGAGGAACGTAACGCACGCAAGCAAGAGCAGACCGAGAGAGCGAAGCACGCTACAATGGATTCTGTCAGAAAAGGTCTTAGGGAGAAGTTTGAAAATGCAGGTTTGAAGATCAATGACTTCTTTGCTAAATCCGCTCTTTCAAAACTCGAAATTCCAAGCGAAAATGTCGATTTAAAATCTCTCGTTGAGAAAGCGGAGAGACTGTACAATGCAGACATCAAGGAAGCGGGAATTGAAATAGGTAAACCACATGCAGGCGGCAATGGTGGTGGCAAGGAAGAAAAAGAAGACTGGAGCGATGTTGGTAACATCGTTGGACGACACAACCCAAAGACCGAATAACAAGTATTCAGTTTAACAATTAACATTAATCGAAATGACAGAACTTGATTTTTATCAGCAAAGGATTCTCAATGCGGGAGTTTTCCAAGGCACTGTACTGATTCAGGCTCATGGCGAGATTGGCGGCAGTCGTAACGTATTCGTTAAGTTGCAGTCAAGCGCAAAGAACGGGTTGGTTTACCCAACAGTCGGTGGAGTTCTCGTAAATCCTTTTAAGGGCAATGCAAAGATTTATGCAGGTGACCTTTTAGAGTATAATCCGGGTATCGAGGGTGATACTGGTGCTACTATTAAGATTATGAAGACTTACGAGGTGGCTAAGGCTGCATCAACAACCGAAGTCCTCATTAAGCGTGACGGATTCCGTCATATCCCATTCGTTGGTGACATTCTCATGGTTGCGCCAAACACTCTTACGGGTACAGGTACAGGTGTTACCGTTACCGCAGTTGAAGCAACGAAGGACAACACCGCAGGTGATGTTTGGAAGTTAACTGTTAGTGCAGCCGTTACCGCTGCCGTTGGAGCAGTTCTCGTGGAAGCAGACAAGGCTAGTGCAGGTGCTAAGGCTATTGTTTCTAACCCTAACTGCTATGCACCATCTGACTTCGATTTCGTGTACAACCCCGCTGCAACAAACAACGACTTCGAGGGTGCGCGCTATCTATTTACTCCGTGTCTTGCTAACGAGAGTACTGTGCTTTACAAAGCAAAGATGTCCCCAATGCCAGCAAGCGTTCTTGCACTGAACACAAGTAAGGTTGCAGGTTGGTTCTCACTCTAATGTTTCACATTTAAAAGGTATAACGAAATGGCAAAATACAATTTTGAAGATTCAAGATACGCTAAGTTCTTTGCAAGTCCAGAGAACAATCGTTTCTTGCAGTCATTCCTTGATAATAGTGCTTTGTTCTACACTAACTATGGTTGGTACAAGACACAAGGTCGTAAAGCAGCAGCAGAGACACCTTCAAACGCAGATGGCACAGCAGTACTCTCTGTTAAGGCTCGCAAGTTGCAGGCACCTCATCTAATGGACCTTCGAGCACCGCTTGGAGATAGCAACCAAACAGATGGCTCAACCGAGAAGTTCTACACCGCACCTATCCCTGACTTCATTGCAGAGGGTATTGTGGAAACCGCAGCAGAGCGTAACTACAAGGTAAGAATGTTTGAGCAGTTTGGCAATGATGCAGACATTGTCGCTACCTATGTTGGTAAGTTGCAGGACAAGTTCAACGCAGTTGATGCAACAATGAACTTTATGACTGCACAGTTGATGACTACTGCAAAGATTGATTACACGGGTATTGGTCGTGGTATTCAACTTCCTCTACACAAGGCAGAAGTTCCAACAAGCAACTTCCTTAAGGCAGGTGTAAAGACTTGGGCTGATGCAGACTGCAAGTTGCTTACACAGATGCGAGTGTTGGAGGATAAGGTGCGTCATCAGATGGGTGACTATGCTGGTCCAATGGTATGGCAGATGACTCGCAACGACTTCTATAACATCTTCTTGAAGAACAAGGAAGTCCGTGAGTTCGTTTCCAATTATCGCAAGTTAAACTATCTTGCTTCAACACAGGAAATTCCTGTTGTCGCATCGGAGTGGAACAAGGCGGTTGTCGACTTAGAGGGTGTATCTCCTATTGAACTTGTCGTTGAGCAGGAAAGCAACAAGACTCACTCTAAGGAAGAGGTTGTCAAGGGTTGGAAGGATGGCACAGTTGTTCTTCGTCCAGCAGGCGATGCAGTCGAGTTTGAGTACAAGGCAATTCTTGATGAGCAGATGATTAAGCAGTTTGGTGCTAACGCTATCACAACTGTATTTGGTCGTGGTAATGATGGTTTATCTCTTGTTGTCAACTCAACAATGGATAACGGTCGTTTCAAAGAGTGGCACACTGACGTTATGTTGTCGGCATGTCCTGCTTTGATAGAGTTCCCTAACCACTACATCATCGACATTAACACCGCCGACTAATAATTAGATTGAACTTGTATGGAAGCAGTATCAGAAGTAGGAAAGACTTATACGGTCGAAGATTATATCCTTGCAAAGGTAAAGTTTGAAGTGCCAGTTGACGCACTCTATCCTATATTCGTTGATAGAGAGATTGAAGCCAAAACCCCTATAATGGATAGCGATAGAACAAAGGTGCGCCTTGCGTATGCAGACTTACTGAAATGGATGATTCTCGGTCCGAGCAAAGTCAATAATACTTCTGATACTGATAATGGATGGACTCACTCGTCTGGCGGTTATCAGCTTTCGAGCGATGACATTAAGGATCTCAAAAACGAAGCCAATGCCATCTATAAGGAACTCGAACCATCTTCTGTCTTTGGAAGAAAAACTACTTTCAGAATGAATAGTGGTGGGATAAAGCGTGCCAATTTAGACATGACTGGTAATCCTCTCCCACATATCATTCGCTAAAAAGGAAGATTATGAGAAAGGAAGTCATAAGCAATCCTCGTTACCCTCACACAATTAAGATTGTGCGCATCTTGGAAAAGGTTGTGCCTGTTGAAAATGCGAGTGATATTGAAAATGAGGACCCGTTTGCTTCAAATGCGGCTTCTGATCCTCAAACCAAGACAGAACGAGAAGAGGTTATTCTTTACGAAGGGTGCGGTCGCTCATTTACTGACACAACCACCAACGGCATGGGTAAGGTTGACATTAATAAGCGGAAGGCTTCAATTCCTGTCAGATATGACAAATGGGAAGCAGGTAGACAGCCACTTGATGGAGACACAATCTATGCTACTGTTGGGAACAACACAGAAGAAGGTCGTGTAAGGGATAGCGAACCTGATAACGATAGAACGATTGTCTATTGGGAATTAGTAAGAGTTTAGGGTATGGAAAGTTTAGCAGAGCAATTTGAAAAGAGAATCTTTAAGCCGTTCAATGCATATGCAGTTGAAAAGGCGAAGCAAGTTGTAGATGCTATTGCTTTGGAAGCCGTGGACGTTGCGATTGAGAAACATAATCCCTATAGCGAAGAAGACTTCTATGATGTTACAGGTAACTTGTTTACCTCTATAAGCGCAGCGGCTTACTATAAGGGTGCTCCGTTCGCATTATACTCCGTTGGTGATACCGAAAAAGCACCATTGAGTAAGACTCTTACAAAGGGAATGAAGAAATATCGTCCATTCTATGCAGATAATGGCATTTCACATGGAGGTCCTTTTGAAGCTTCAACAGGAGATAAACGTGTTTATGGTCCTGCGGAATCAAAGAAAGCCCTAACGGATATGTTTAGCGGTATCCCCAAAACTCATACATGGGCAGTTAGGGTGGTCGCAGCCGTTCCTTATGCTTTTAAGGCGCATAACCTCATGGTTGCAATCAAAGACGAAGTGGCAAAACGAGCATCATCAAAGAAGATATGGTAAGTTTGAAGACATTATACTACGGCATAGCGAAAGCAGTAAACGGTATCTGCGACAAGGGTTACTACCAAGATAGACCCGCTTCCGTCACGGATAGACCAGATAGCTATATAGTTGTCAGTCTTCCTTCTGCGGTTTACAATAACGAGTTGGGGGAACGTGGCGAGTATAATGACTTTTCTACCACGGTCGTTCTCGAAGTCTATGTCAGAGATTTGGTGTCCGCAAGTAACCCAAATGGCATGGACGTGAAAAAGATGGACGAAAAGGTGGATGCCGTTCTAAAATTATTCCCAATCAATACAAAGGACTTTAAAATAAACAAGCCACAGATAACCCTACAGACGAGTGATAAGTCAGGATTCCATGTAACATTCATACAAGCACAATTAACCACGAAGTAACTTTAGTTTCACAATAAAAAGGATAACATTATGGCATTGAAAAAGAAAACCGAGTTGAAGGATATTTTTTCTGGACCTTCTTCTCTTATGTTCCAAAAGGCAGCGATAGACCTTAGTAGCGCAACCGCTATTGCTCTCGCACCCGAACTTGACATTCCCGTGAAGGTTGATTCCTTGAAGATTGAACAAGGAGACCCATCGTTGACCCATTACAAGGTAATTGGTATGAACGGCGATTGGCAGTCAACCGCAGAGATTGGCGACTTCGAGATCTCGTTCACCGTACCTACAAAGCATGCAGATGTTTTGAAGTGGGCACACGGAGAGGGTGCCGTTAAGGACAATGTTCAGGCTACTATTGGCAGTACGAACTACAAGGGTCAGGCTCTTACTCCTACCAAGCACAAGATTACTGGTACGTTCATCATCGAGGACGATACACAGGAGAATATCATGATTCTCTCTGGTGTTGCTCTCTGGGCTAAGCCTATGATGGACGATGGTAAGGTTTACGCTATCGGTCTTACGGGTACACTGGAGATTGGTGACAAGCCTTCTATCGCATGGTTGAAGAAAGCGTAGGCTAATCTCAATAGGTATTAGATTTTAGGATAACAACAACGCAGGGGCGGCTGGCTTTCAAAAAGAGCCGTCGCCCTTTATTAGTAAGAAAATATGGCAGAGAAAGAAGTTAAACAACCAAGCATTGATTTGCAGATTGCACTTGATGAGATTCTAAGTGAGACCCACACTGAATACACCTTTAGGGGAAAGAAAAGAAAACTTGGGTGGCTTCATAAAGGAACAACGAGAAAGTTTACCCACGTGGAACTAAAGGAAAAAAACGAGTGGAAGAAGCGTGTCAAGCAGTGTGCTTTAGTGCAACTCAACAACATTTGGAAGATCCGCTTTTTCTATTGGCTTTTGTGGAGATACTACTATTACATCATCGACCTTGATGTTTGCGAAGTGCTTGGTGTGTTCGATGTTGCTAAAAAAAAAATACAATCAGCAGCATTTCAACTCACTACCATATTAGCGACCGCAATGACGGATGCGATGATGACGATGACAGAAGCAGAGCGTACCCAAGCAGGACAAGCTGGGGAGGGGCGCATAGCTTAGCAGAGAAGTTTAGCTTTCTCTTTGAGCGGCGTTTCGGTATTCGTGCATATGATTATTGGTGGGGTTACACATCAGCGCAGATAGACCTCATGGCGATAGACCAACCGACTATTGTCTATCCGAAAGATAATGATGGTCAACATGCAAGTAAAGCCGAAATGGACGAACTAACAGAAGCATGGGAGAAAAAACACAAGCAATCAAGAGTTGGTCAGAAGATTTCTCTCAACGAGTATTTTGATAACGATATTACAAACACAGACAAAGGATAACGAGATATGGCAGATGGGAACTTAGGAGATTTAATGTTTTCGCTTGGCGTTAAAGACAACGTTTCGCAAGAACTAAATAACATAATGAGAAAGTTTGTGAATATGGAAGCTTCTGTTAACAAGACGACAGATTCCATTCGCAAACTATCCACAAAACTGCGTGAAGCTAACGACTTGAATGGGGATGGTCCTTCTAAGGAAATGCTTAAGATGGCAGATGCCGTTGACGGAGCGGCGACAAAAGTTGTGCGCCTTAGAAGTGAAATAAGAAAGGTGTCCGAATCCATCAATCAAATCAAAGCCATTCCTAATTTTATGAAAGATGCGGACCTGATGTCTTCTCTTAATAAGCTTCAGGGATACTTGCGCACACTTAATAGTATTGATGGTAACAAACTCCTTGACGGTAATCGTGTCCAAGCCGTATTCTCGAATGGAGCACGTTCCATACAGGAAGCTAATGCTTCTTTAAAAGCGTATAAAGAAACGGCAAAGCAAGCAGAGAAAGCAGTTGAAGGTAATGCTCGTGCCGCACGGGATCTCGCTTCCGCTTTCCGACAAGCCAATGACGCAGCAAGCAAGACTTCGGGCATTATGAGCGATATGAAAAGCTTGCTTTTGCAGGGTGGTATTGTTTATGGTGCACAACAGTTTACTAACTCTATCATTCAGACTGGTGGTGAAATAGCACAACAACACATTGCCTTGCGTAATATTATCGGTGACGCAAGGAAGGCAGATGAGTTGTTTGCTCAAACCCAACAGTTAGCACTTGAATCTCCATTTAAGTTCGGAGAGTTAAACAGGGACGTTAAACAACTTGCCGCTTTTGGAGTTGAAGCAGATAATCTTTACGACACGACAAAACGCCTTGCCGATGTGGCATCTGGTCTTGGTGTTTCATTTGAGCGTCTTGGTCTTGCATATGGTCAGGTAAAATCAAGAAGTTGGCTTGACGGAAAGGAATTGCGTCAGTTCGCATACGCAGGACTTCCTTTGCTTCAAAAGATAACCGATCTGTATAATCAGACAGGAAAGGACGGGAAAAACAACTACACTACAAAGGACGTTCGTGATATGATTACGAAGCGTCAAGTTTCGTTTGAAGATGTTGATGCGGTAATAAAGAAATTGACTGACGAGGGCGGTCAATTCTATAACATGCAGTACGTCCTCTCTGACACCCTGCTTGGTCGTTGGAACAAGCTTATTGATGCATGGGATATTATGCTTGGTAAGTTTGCCGATGGAAAGAGTATGGTCGGTGGCTTCTTTATGACTGCTATCAATGGAGCCGTAACACTTGTACAGTCGATAGACAGATTAGGTCCTGTACTTCTCGCCGCTTTCTCTGGAGTTGCATTAAAGAAATTAGGTTCTTCTCTCGGTGGTGGTCTTGCTGATTCTTTACTTTCTTCTAAACAATCGTTGGCGGCTAAGTATCAAGAGAAGGCGTTAACGGGAGAACTAAGTGCCGAGGAACAACGCATTCTAAGCACAAAAACTCAAATTACTGCAAAGGACTTGGAAACGCTTGCTACTACGAAAGCGATTACCATGGCGGATCTGCAACGTGCTTACGTTACTCGTCAGATAACAACCGAACAGTATAAGAGTATATCTGCACTATTAGCGCAACAAAGGCAAACTGTAACCTTGTCGGCTCGTATCACGGCTATGCGCATGCAGGTTCGTCAGATTTTCACCGCTAACTTCTGGCAGAATTTTGCTGCAAGGGGCATGGCTGCATGGAATCTTCTGAAGGTTGGAGCAGTTTCACTTGGACGCACGATATGGACTGCCATTGGTGGCTTGCCAGGACTTCTGATTACAGGTGCGTCCGTGTTGTTTGCTAATTGGATGTCGGAAAGCGAAGAGTTAAAACAGACCGCAGATTCTATCGCACAGAACGCTAAGCAGACATATGATGATTTGAGGAAGTATATTGATGAGAATCCAATAAACATCAAGGCTTCCATTTCCGATGTCGCCGACCAAATAAACAAAGAGAAAGACATCCTTAAAGAGAAAGCAGGCTCCGGATATGATTCCATAATCTTGGACGTTAGCATAAAGGCAAACGGAGATCCGGGTAAGCAGTTGGAGTATTTACGTAAATATACAGAACTGTATGCTCGTGCAGCAGAAAAGGCACAGTCAATGAAGAATGTCTTTACTGATGCGGAAGACGCTTCAAAGGGATGGTTCAGGGAATCTATACAGACAAACCTTGCCGACTTAGAGAAGAGCGCACAGAATCTTAGCTTTGTAACGTCTAAGTTGTCTATGCCACAGTTGGTAAAGGATGCACAAGAGTTAAAAAACGATAGTAGTGTTGATTATTCCTTTAGACAACTTGCAGATTCAATCCTTGAAGCTAATAAGCATGGTTTGAGCCTTGACCAAACATTAGCTTTGATAAAAGGGAAACTATCTACGCTTGAAGGTAGCGTTCCTGCAAACATGCGAGATATGCCTTTGCTGCAATATACTTCCGCCGCAGCTGACGCTTTGAAGGACAGTAAGAATCTTGATGCGAACATTGCAGACTTTGCAAAAAGCCTTTCGGGTCAGTTCGAGAATCTCGCCAAAGACCCGATGGAGCAAGCGACATACAATATCTTAAAGGATTCATGGAAGGCTGCCAACAACCTTGACGTTGTTCAAGGATCGTACTTCGATATGAAGATGGATAAAGCGATGGGACTTAAAGAGTTCCCGTCACTCGCAGAGGATATGGCTAAAGATGCGGCAGGGCGTATTAGTGATACAACTCGCCGTATGCTCGCTTCGGGACAACCTTTGACAAAAGCTGCACAAGAGGATGTGCGCAAGGCTACCAATGACGCAATGAACCATTTCCGAGCAACATGGCCGGGAAACGCTAATGAGATACAGAATATCATAGGCAGTCGCAAATTCCACTTTAATGTTTACATGCATGTTGTGGGAGATCAATCTGTCACGCAAGGTGCTTTGGACGACTTCTATATGGGTAAACCCAAGTTTCAAGGTAATTCCTTGCTATTGCGTCCTGATTTCATGGGTTCACATCCACGTCAGTTCTCGCAGAATGGCGAAGCATATTACAAACAATGGTCGAATGGTGGAAGTTCACCTGATGAGGTTGAGAAAAAGGCAAAGGAAGCCGTTGATAAGAACTTGGAAATTTATCGTTCTGCGGTAAGACAGAGAGGTAAGGCGGCTTCGCAAGCATATTTAGAAGCACTTAGAAACTCCCAAGCAGCATTTAAGGAGGTTATCGGATATGCTTACGCTGGTGAAGCTACGGGAATATCTAAGAAGAACGATTCTAAAGCCGAAAAGGCTCGTAAAGCTGCGGAAGCTGCGGAGAGAAAGAGAAAGGCGGCGGCAGAAAAAGCCAAGCGTCAGTGGGAGGAACAACAAAGAAAGATACTTAAAGGTTGGCAGAATAGAAAGAAGCTACTCGAAGAATATTACGAAACATGGGAAAAGTGGCGTAAGATAGAGGGTAGGGAGGACGCAAAAAAACGTCTTCTCAATGACAAAAACTTTAAGTCTATCAGTTCGACATTTAAGAATCCATCGGATTTAGCAGGAAATTTAGAAAGACTTGTTGGTGAATACTCAAAACTTGCCAAAACAGAGGAGCAAAGGAATTTCCTCGCAGAAACAAGAGCCGAAGCGTCAAAGAAGGAAGCGGATATTGAGTACAAAAACGCCTCCGACAGAGTTGAAATGCTTGGCGAGGAACTTGACCTTTTATCGAAGCAGTATGACTTGTATCAAAGGCTATCGAAGGTTACATCAAGTTCAGTTGCTGCGGAGTTTTCTTTCGGGTCCTATGGTGTTTATCAAAAGGATAAGAGAAGTTATTATGGGTACTTGCGTGATAGGCTAAACTCAATTCAGGGAAATAAATTTTCTCCTAAGGGTTTCGTTAATAACGATATGCCCGTTTCGGAGAGAAATAAAAAGAGCCTTGAAGAAGTTAGGGTAACCGCTGGCGTTAAGAAGGTTGATTTTGGACCAGAGGGATTAGAGGGAGTTTTAAAACTCACTGATAATCAGATTAAAGATAGGTTCGGTCAAGAATTATCCAAAATTCTTATTGATTTTAAGAAGGAAACGGATAAACTTGATGAGAAGATTGCAGACTCTCTCGTGCACGGCTTTGAGTATTTACAAAATTATCAGGCAGAGATTGATTCCATTAATCAGTCGTATGACGAGCAGATAGAACGTCTTGAAAAGCGTAATCAACTTGAAGAAGAAAACGCTAAATACATTTCTGACGAAGCTTTAAGAAAAGGCAAGATTCTGCTCGAGCAACAAAGAGGTAGAGATATAAGTAATGTTAATCTCGAAGCTGCAAAACACTCTGCGTCATATTACAATTTCTTTGGTGCGATAACAACGCTAAGCACAGATGAAGCGGAGAAATATGGTGCGACTATTAGGGATATTGTAAACAAGGCGTTCCAAAGTGGTGCTATTGACGCTCGTGAGTACACAAAGCAGATGAAGCAGATTAATGACCAAATGGAGAAACTTCATAATCGTCAGTCTGACTTCATAACCTACCTACAAGGTGGTCTTGATGCCGTTATACAGAAGTATAAGGAGCAAGGCGATGAAATGCAGAATAGATCCTCAAACGACTATGAGCAGGCGAGCAAGTATTTCCAGAACGCAAAGCTAAATGGCGACACCTCTGGTATGCAAATAGCGCAAAATCAGATGGGCAATGCCAAGATCATGGGTCAGCAAGGCGAAGCAATGTCTAAGATGGCTGGTGGAATGAAAGGCACTGTTAGCATGATAGACGCTATCGTTAACGGTATAAATAACGCCGTACAGAGCATGAAGAAATTTGTTGACCAGTTAGCGGAGGACTTTGATACGCTTGGTAAGGGTGGCGATGGTATTCGGGATAGTAAGGGTTACCAGTTTGTCAGTGGATTTAGTGAAGCTTCGCAAGGTGCGGCAGATGGATGGAACTCTCTCAAAAGCGGAAACGTTATGGGGGCGGTTACTGGTGTGTATCGTTCTTTTGCGGGTTGGTTCACGGGGACGGCACGTGCGAGGGACGCAAAACTTGATCGTCAGATACAGATTGCAGAAAGACAATTAAAGGCTCTTAGCAATCTTCAAAATTCTATTGAAAGGAATTTAAAGAAAACGCTTGGTGGAGTTTATAATTACAAGGCTGACAAGGATGATGTCAAGAAACTCAAAGAGGGTCTTGATAACTACTCTATGGCAAAGAGAGGTGTTGAGTATGGACACGATACTCGTCTTGCGAGCAAAGCAATTGGAGCCGGCGCAGGAATTGCAGTAGGGGCAGGCTCTGCCGCTTTATCCGGAGCGTTGTTGGGTTCTGCCGTTGGTCCAATTGGAGCTGCGGTCGGTGCCGTTGCGGGTGCTATCGTTGGTTTTATAGTCGGAGGTCTTTTCGGACACAAAAAGAAGAAGCATACAACTGTTTACAGTGAAGAAACAAACAAGGCTATGGAGAAAGCATATCGCACGCAAACTTATTACGACCAACAGTTTGCGGTAATGAATATGCAACTTGACCAAACCAATGCAAAGATAGAAAATGAGAAGAAAAAGAAGAAAAAAGACGAAGGGAAAATTGAAGACTACAAAAGCCAAGTTGCGGAGTTAAAGTCTAATATTGCAACCTTTGCCATGGATATGGCAAAAAGTATCTATGATATTGATTTGAAGTCATGGGCAAAAGAACTTACAAACGCTATCGTTGAAGCATGGAGCAAGGGTGAGGATGCAGCAAAAGCCTATCACGATAAAGTGAGAGATTTGATGAAAAACCTTGCAGTAAACATCATTACGCAAAGGGTAATGGAAAATGCGTTGAAAGAAACAAGCGAGTTTATAGCTGCGAAAATGCAAGCAAAGAGTGGATTACTTGATGGTACTGATATTGTAGAAATGGCAGATATGTTATCAGGCGTATATGATAGAGTATCAGATAGTATGACAAATTTCTTAAACGAAATGAAGAGGCGTGGATGGGATTTATCGCAGAATGGCTCAAGTTCTATTGGTAGTGGCATTAAGTCTATTACAGAGGAGACTGCCGACCTACTGGCATCATACGTCAACGATATAAGACTTAGTGTGTCGGTGGACAGAGTGAACATACAAAGGATTGCCGATGCAATGGCTTCAATGCCGCAGATGAGCGATATTGCAAATTCGCAGCTTGCGGAGTTGAGAATTATTTCTATTAACACGCAAAAGAATGCAGAAAACACAGAGCGCATCCTATCCTTGTTTAGGGATATTACAACTCCGGGTCTAAAGAAAGTAAATATTCATTAATAGTATTGGTTATGTTTAGAAAGAAAAACAAGTTATCATGTGAATTGAAAGACGAGGGTCGCCAGTTGGGCATGTGTGATGATATTTATAATATTTGGAGTGGGTACGAATCGGTTGACGATTTGTGCCAACTCTACGCCGACAACATGGAGTTTATTATAAATCACCCAAATTGGAGATTGAATAAAACATTAAAAAAATATGCAGGTGAGGAGATATTGCACCGACACGGAATCTACATTGACGAGAAGTCTACGTTGGAAAATGTCGGTGATATGATTATCAATGGCGACTCTGACATCGTGCTTAATGTTGACAATGGTAGCGCAGTTGAGATTTATGTACGTGAGAATAGTAAACTCGATATTTGTTTGAGTAACGGCTCTGTTGCTTATATTAATGTGTATGATAACGCTTCTGTTAATATTAAAGCAGAGGAGTTCTCGAAATGTTTTGTTTACAAGTATGGAGGATCGATTAAAACATTTGAAGGCAATGTGATATTTAGAAACAGAATTAATCACTAACAAAAAAGAGGGCGTTTGTACACGCTCTCTTTGCTTATCTTCTTTTTGTTGACCTAATTTCTTCTATACCTATATTTCGGAGTTCCTGTTAGCCCTATTTGGTAATCATATAGATATAGTTTTCCGTCGCTCTTTATATCACAAACATATTTATTATCATCATACTCTAACAATACTATTCCCTTTTTGTAAATATATTGATAATCGTTCTCCGAAGGATTATACATAGAAGTAGTATAATCCTTTTTTAGTGTAACTGCGTATGGAAAAACATGGTTTTCTTTGTTGGTGACATTGCTGTTAGAAAAAGAAAGTTTGTAATCCTTATCGTTGTGCCAATACGCTTCTTCTATATCGTTCCACCCATTTTTTATGTATGGATTAGTACTATACTCTTCATAATATGCGTCCAAAACCCAATTTCCGACAATTTGTGCCTTAACCCTATTGTAGGAAGCTTCGATAAGTTCGCTCTCTCTATTACCTTCGTCATCATTATCGGAAGAACATGCAGTGAATGTCACCGCCATAGATAAAACGGCAAACATTAAGAATAAATACTTTTTCATAATTAAAATATTTTTTATTTAAAGGTTTATGTTTGCAAAGATAGCAAATCAATGCCACCCTTGCAAACGTTTATGAGATAGTTTTATGAATTACATTGATTTTTCTGCTACTTTCTGTGCATTAAACATTGCAAATTCTGCGATAAGCTGTGCAACCTTGTCTTTTACCTCTCCAAAAGCGTCTGACATCTCTTCGAGGAAGTTTTCAAGATTTGCACCTTCATCAAGAAGTCTTGTTGTTTCTTCTTCGCAATCATTGTAGGTTTTATTAAGGTCTATAAGTGCTTTTGACAATCGATTCGATACGATGTTATTTTGTGATTCCATTATAATCCTAAAGTGTTAAGTAGTTCGACAAATTTGTTTTCATACCACGAAGGTTGTGTTTCCTTTGGGTTGTGCGGACTGACTTGGTTTTCTCCGAAGTCCTTTCCCTTTTCGGTGATAGACTTGAACCTTTTTGTCTTCCCGTGTGCGGCTGGTCGTTCCAATTCCACAATATAGCCTTTTGCGACAGCTGCTTCGTTGAATTTTTGTGCCGTGATGTTTCTTTCGTTCTTTTTGAGTAGTTCGCTTGCCGAACGGAGAATACCATTCGATGAAGTGTAGTCGGGTGTCGGCAGTCCGAGTGGGTCTCCGACTTGTTTCAACAGCAGAAGTGTTGAGTTTTCATTAAGGCGAAGCAGGCTCTTGCAACCTTTAATCCATGAAATCTTAGCATTGATTTGCTTGGAGGTGATTAATGATGGCTCTTGTAATATTTCTGCGGTCTTGTGGAAAACTTTTCGATACACCTCGAACACGGAGCGAGATTTCCTTGCAACGAAATACTCCATACACGAAACAGAAAGTTTCGCATCTATCTTAATACCATTCCTTAACTCTTTGGAACTCACGACCTTTCCCATTTGGTAAAGGTTGAAATCTTCACCTTCAATGAAGTTGCTACGTAGCGAGTAAATCGCCTTATTTCTATTGGTATATACCAACATCCAAACTTCGTCAATATTGACAGGAAAATGTTCGTTTAGTTTCTGTAATTTCAAAATTGCTTTGAAATAGCGTAACAAATCGTCATTGCAACTCTCTTTGTTGAGTGCAAACGATGTTTCTAAACTCTCGTCCTTTTGGGTGGACAACCCTTCAAATTCTTCCATCTGTGAACTTTTTTTTGAATTAAACATAAACGCAAGAAAGCGACTGCCAGTTTGCGCTGTTCACAGATGGTAGTTCTACCCCGAAGAGAAAACTTATTATCTTACGCAAAAAGACAATCGCCTATTTTTTTATGAGCATAAAAAAATGCCCAATTGGAATTGAGCAACTTAACCGCTTGCTATGCGAGATAGATGTAACTATCATCTGTGAACACTGCAAATATACCACATAAACCTTAACAATGCAAGTTTTCTGTTAAACTTTTCAAATATTTTAAGATTTGGGTGTGTTAACGTCTGATAATAAGCAATTAGTTGTACTTTTGTTCAACTCGAAAAACAAATTTATGGGAAAAATACTTACCGCTCAAGATTTACTTAAAGAAAAGGGTTATATCGAAGAAAAATTTGATACCAATGGCTTTCTACAATGCGTTGCCGATTGGTTTCGCTCTCACAATATTGAAGACAAGCTAATTATCCGTCCAAAGCGATTTATCGAAATGGACAATCCTCCAAAGGGTGGATGGCTTGATATGACAAACGTTGATGAGTGGATAGTTTCACTTCCATGGGAGCAGCAGTTACTCATGTTGCAAAAGGGAACGGCCGTGCCATTTATATGGGTCGATGAACCATTTGTTAAAAATGCCGTATTTACACTAAAGACCATGGCAGGATATGTTGTAAAAAGGGCAAAGAAAGGTGTATACGAAATATCACTGCTTTGATATTATTATGCACACTTAAATAGGCAAAATATAAAAGTTTTGCTTATTTTTTTATACCATAAAAAACCAAATCAGAATATTTATTCATTAATTATTGTATATTTATGCAATAATTAGTATATTTGCGATTAAAAAGACGCAAATATGCAATACGAAAAAGTATATATCCAAAAGACAAAAGCGAACTCCCCCATAAAGGAGACTATTGCGGACTTTGATATTTACTGCGCAGATATGCCTTTTAAGCTATTTGCGGAAGCGAAAGACCCTTCTAAGAGAGATTGGTTCGATGAGCACGGTGATGATGAGTACATTCCGAATGGGGGCATAAAGTTAAAAAGTTACACCATGGACGTTAAGTTCTGTTGTAAGGGTGAGAAGTATTCCGCTAACGCTAAGATACAAAAGTTTCTCAATTATCTCACAGGGTTAGATAATACGGGCGCAGAAATGATGATGTTCTGCACTTGGACGAAAATTGGTCGTATGGGTATTCGTTTCGATAAGTTAAGTGACAAAGCAGACTTAGTAAGGGATGAAGATGGGGATACGCTTGTATTCACGGTAGTGTTTAAGGTTAATGACCCTGTAACCGACATTATCCTATCTTATGATACAAACAGAAGGGTTGTCGGTTTAAAGAAGGCGTAGTTTATGAGTGAGTGGATAATTCGACATAGTGACGGAAGTCTTTTAAAGGACGAGAATGGGGTTCAGATCCTCACAAAGGAATTGGAGTATAGTGGTTCGTGGATGGGTGAGTGTTTCGTCACTGTATCCTTTAAGAATCCATGCCCTATATCGTTTAAGATTGGGGACTACCTGACCTATCGTGGGGAGATTTTTGAAATCAACTACGACCCAGGTAAGATAAAGCAGTCAAGACGCAACGAATACGGAGAAGCATTCGTTTACGAAAATGTCAAATTCAACTCAAAGCAAGATGAGTTGGCGAGAACGGAATTTCTCGACATTGTGTTGAATGATAACAATATCCACTATACGGCACTGACAAAATTTGCTTTCTATGTTTCAAGCCTTGATGATTTGTTGGATAGAATACAGGCAAATCTCAACGAGCAATGGGGTAGTGGTGCGTGGAAATTATATAGTCGAAACAGATTGCGCTCTGGGCAGCGTGGGTGTGACCTATCTGTTTGGGACAAAACCTATGGTAGTGGAGTTGCGGATAACGTGATAGATTCTACTTCTATTACGGCGGATAACTTAAACTGTTGGAGTGCGTTGGCATTAATAAATAGTCAGTTCGATGTTAACTTCATTACACGTGGGCGCAATGTATTTATCGGAACAGCAGGACTTCCAACTTCACATATCTTTGAGTATGGTAAGGGGAATGGTCTGTATATGATTGAGCAGAACGCCGATACAGAGCAGTCCATAACGACACGTTTACGTGCATACGGCTCGACTAAGAATATTCCTAACAGGTACTATGCTACGTTAAACTTGCAAGTCTATGGAACTATTACAAAGATAAAGACAAAACAGACGGGACTGTATAATAATACAGAGTTTGAGTTGGACCTACCTTTCAAAGATTATTATTTCTTTAACGAACTCACGGCGTACAGTTCGAGCACTAATCGAATCTATTATGCTAAAATAAAGATAGGGGATAAAATTGTTAACGCACGTATGTTCAACAACAATGGGAAGACTCAAATATATTCCGAATACGTGCCAAATTCTACGGATCCGGATGATAATACGGATAAAACCGCTATGCAGCAGTTTATCAACTCTGTCACTGTCGGTGCTAAAGTGTATTTCATGTCTGGGGTAAAAAAAGACAGTTTCCCTGTAACGAGCAAAGACTACGCTACGGATAATCTACCAAACAACATGGCGATAGACCGTCTTATGTTGCCCGGATTCCCAAATAAGTCGTTAAAACAATGGTGGAATGAACAAAGCGAAGAGACGAAAAGGAGTATCTACCAAGGGGATAAATCTCATCTTTTCTCTGAAAACAAATATCGTCCTTTTATAGATTCCACTAATGTTAGCACGATAGGAGTCCGACCAAACTCTGTTTATTTCGACACCAAGGACATTCAGAAAGGTATTGAGGAAATATATCCAACAATCGAAAAGATTGAAATCAATGGTGTCAGGATTGATGAAGTCCTTTCCGCAAAGCAGATTGAAGATAATGGTGTTTTCAAGGATGGAGCAACAATACCAAACTTTAGTATATTCCTTAAAAAGGAGGTAAATTTCGATATTAACGACCTTCTGAAAAATTCCACCGAGCAACCCTATATCTGTATGAAAAATGGCATGTGTGGTGGACGACAATTCAAGATTGCTTCGGCAAGAAAGCATGATGATAATACGTGGGAGTTGACATGTGAAAGGGTGTTGGATGATAGTCTTAGTCTGTATTTCCCTTATAATGATTACCAAATTAAGCCAAATGACAGGTTTGTACTGATTGGTATTCCTTTGCCTGATTCTTATGTCGAAGCGGCTTCTATTAGGCTTCTGAAATACGCATTAGCGTTCCTTGATAAAAATGACTATACTCGCTACATATACTCTCCCAAGGTGGATGAGGTATATATGCAACGTCAGCACGATTCCGCTATTGCTGATAGCACGGGAGCCACTGTGTCTTTGCACGACACCATAAAAGAAGGCGACATCATGCAATTTGAAGATACGGATCTTCATATCGAGGGAAAGGTATCAATAGACCAACTAACCATAAGGGAAATGGATGGAAAGATACCTACCTACGAAGTTACGTTAAGGGAGGATAAATCCGTTGGCACGATTCAAAAGATACAAGAGAAAATCAATTCGCTTGAAAGTGGCAACGGTGGCGTAGCAGGTGATGGTGGCAATAATCTCACCATTCCACAGATTCAAAGGTTAATCGAATCTCTCGGAGCGAAACATTTCTTAGACAAACTTAAACCCGACACCGCCCAAGAGATTATTACGTTCTTAAAGGGTATCACTGTAGGTGAGAATGGATATGGGTTTAGTGAACTCGGAGAAGTGCTTGCTAATGTTGTTAAAAGCAGTGACTTCCACGCAGGGCTATTGGACGGTGCAGGCTTTGGGATATACAAAGACGAATACGGAAAGTCCATAGCAGAGGTTGATAAACTCAATGTAAGGCAGAAAGCGACCTTTTCAGAATTGGAGTATAAACGCCTTGCATTTACAACGGGTGATGTTGGGTTTACCTCGGCAAGCGCACACCTTTACGGTGTTATACCCCTTGACGATAAGGGAGCACCTATTGTGAACTCAACAACCTACTTCACATCAGCAGGAAGGCAGGTGCTTGTTAATAATGCACTTCTATCCTATAGCGTTACGTCAGGAGGTAAGACCGTAAGCGCATACCGTTGTTACTTCCTTGCCGATGATGGTGACAAGCGTATCAGCAACGATTGGAGAATTGGCGACCAAGCCATGTGTAAGACTGCAAACCTCATATCACGCACAACGAGTGGTGCAGCTAACAGATACTATTGGCGGTTGGTGGTCAATAAAGGAACTGAAACGATAAACGGGAAGATGTATCACTTCATCGACCTTTCAAACGTCCGTGGCACTGTTAACATTTCAGATGCAGCCCTACAGAAGGGTTATATCTGTGTGGGCTATGATACAAATCCAAGCGTAGATAACGATGTACCAATGGCAGAAGATGACCTTATACAGTTGGGAAGTCAGACAGACACCGACAGACAAGGTGCAGTAATCGTATATGTTTCAGAAAATAGCAGGATCGTGATGTATGCAGGCATTAACGATTACAACCTTACTACACACATTGTAAATGAGTTTTCCCCTAAGGGTACAACAGTGCGTTCAGACAAATTCACTATAATATCAGGGGCAGGCACGGGAGTAAGCGCACCGATAGTATGTGATAGAGGTCAGTGGGTCAGCGGAATGATAGCAGGTCATTACGATAGATTCTCTTATAACGGGTCATTGTGGCTCTGTAACGTAGGTATTGGTCAGACCACCAATGAAGCACCATCCGAAACGAATACAAAGTGGATAAAGCAGGTATCAGAGGGTGAAGCCTATAGCCTTGAAGTGACTATTGAGAGCGGTTCAATATACAATTCACAAGGCAGCGTTGTTCTGTTAGCGACCTACAGAAAAGGGAACGTTGACATTTCAGACACCATACCAAACACCGCATGGTCGTGGATACGTACAAGCGGACAGAACACAGACACGGCGTGGAACAACGCACATAAGAAAGTAGGTAGACGAATAACAGTAACCGCAGCGGAAGTACTTACCATGGCATACTTTGACTGCATAATAGAGGGATAACACATGGGAACAAGAGCAAGAGGGGGTATCACCCTCCACAACGTGAAAAACGGTGCAGACGCAGAATACTATCGTTTGCAGCCACAGAGTGAAAAGGCAGTCGTTGGAGTGGACAACGCACTGTATGTAACCCTTTCGTACATCATCGAGCATGTCAAGGGTGCTCAGGTGACAACGGAAGCAGGCAGCGCACAAGGCTACCACGTCACTGCACGCATGAACAACGGTGTATCTATCGCTATGACAAACGGAGCGGTGAACAGTGGTACGTACAAGTTGACAAACTATTCAAAGGCACAGAATCGTCCTGACTATGTTATCATAGAACTAAAGGACAAGGCAAATAAAGTCGTTGACACACGCACGGCGCAAATCATCATGGAATCATCTTCTTATGTTGACGTGGTGGGCGACTTGCGTACAACAGTGTCGCAGCAGGGGGAGAATATCTCCACTATCCAGCAGACCGCTGACAGTATATCCCTTAAGGTAGATGGAATAAAGAACGGTGTAAAGAATCTCATTAAGGGAGGGCAACTGAATAGAACATTCAAGACGTACGGGATAGGGGAAGACGATGTAATGATGTGCTTGAAACCCGATACTCCCTATACACTGACCATTTGCGGACATACAAACAACATTACACGTGCTAATGGTCAGATGTTGCGTGCCTATATATTCAGAAAAGATTGGGTTTGGTCTATGAATACGGATATTGACAATAACTCGGATACCATATCGTCCATTACGTTCAGTATACCTTCAGACAAAGCATCTATCGATGGTATGTACAAGTTTGATGCTTACCCTTTTCCCGATAAGAAAAGTCAAAACGGCGAGGTAACAGTTAATTGGGTAACTGTTACAGAGGGTACGCAGGCGGCAGCGTCATGGATACCCGCAGATGGTGAAAC
>ENA-OWNK01000023-OWNK01000023.1-metagenome-genome-assembly--contig:-NODE-23-length-72582-cov-7.145298_pt1 | contig 72582 bp, 70 predicted proteins | sample MGYA00245343_ERZ651121 | MGnify/ENA primary metagenome ERZ651121 (study PRJEB26857, sample SAMEA4031775) | metagenome | biome: human; feature: oral; material: saliva | place: Philippines | collected 2014 | study... | reverse complement strand
GCTGTTTATATTGTAGACGGAAGAATCGCCGAAGATATAGCTCTCAGTGAAGTTAGTAATAAGTATGCTAAACTAATACCTGAATCTGCAAATGGTGCTATATCACTTGAAAGCGTCTTATACTATCTCCAAGGTGAGAGTATCACTATCAAATGGGAGCAATAAAATGAAAACAATCTCTATAATAATCAAAGATATTTCTTTTTCATTTATATGGCTTTGCATGGGAATTGCAATCACATTGGCATCACCCATCTATGCAATTAACTCAAATCTGCATTTGCTTTTACAAGCCCCATTCGCCTTTTTCTGCGCTGTAATCGGAGCCAACTTATTTCTTTCAAGAGCATGTTATATTGATGATGAATATGAAACAAAGATATTTAACAAAGCTTTGCCTGTTCATGACTATGAAAGAGTAACATCCAAGTATGTCATGAATTTCCTTATACAGTTTTTACTAATAGGATTTTCTATTGCAATGTGCACCTTAATCGGAATAAATTACTCTTTTATAGTAGTATTCGCATTTATTTCGCTTAACCTTATATACGATGCAATTTACCTATTTATTTTCCACTTTATCGGGATTAATGCAGCACAATATACTTTAGTCGCAATAGGTGGTTTAGGAATGGTAATTTATTTACTTTATATTAAAAATTCAAACCTTAGAATCGATATACCCTTAGATGATTTTTGGTTTATAATTGCTCTTATTATTTCGTGCTTAATTTATATTATCTCTGCATTGCTTAGCTGTAAATTCATTATAAAATAAATTTCACTATACAATTTTATAGAAAATCCTACATTTTTCTTGTTTAAAAGCTTCAACAATATCTTCTGTTGCCCATATTATTGGAGATTGTGTATTTCCCTCACCAAATTCTATATCACTGCGGTAAAACGTATTTGCATTTAGATTTTGTTCATCAGATTCAATCATACGGCATGGCCACGGATGGTGATGTCCTTTGCTTCTTTTGCAATAAGCACAGGTTCCGTTGTCAATCACTCCATAAGTAACCTTGCCCTCGTATTCAGCTCGCACCTGTTTTGCTTTTTCGAGGTCAAAGGATGCAATATTGGTAAATCGGCAAATATAATAGCCTTCAGATTTTTTAAATGGTATAAATTCAATTCCATTCATTTCGTGCTTATGATATATTTCGTAAAAATGTCGGCTTGCAATATTCACACCGTCGTATGTTGTCACAAAGAATTTCTTTTTTCTCCACTTCACTGTTTCCGCGGCTTGAAATATCGCTTCATCACGATTAAGTACCATTTTACAATGCGGGCAGAGTTTTATATCCGGCTTTGATTCGCGTCCCAAATATAAATAGTCAGCATCATCTCCGTCAATATAGTAATACTTCATACTTTTTTTCCTCGTTTATATGCATAAATTACACTTTATAGCAAAGCAAATCGCTATACACATTCAAATCTAAATGCATATAGCGATTTTGTCAACTTTATTATAGCTCTTGCGCTTTAAACTCAGCATATCCTTCATAGTAATAGCTATGATCTATGCCCTTCATATATATCTCACGGTCGTTAATATCATCTATCAAAGCTTCACTTAGTATATGCTTAATCTCAATATCCTTGATAGGGCTTCTCTCCATAGCCATGAAGTAATCTTCCTTGTCTACCATGCTCCAGTCAATCACCTTGCCGATTTCCTTCTTAAGCATCAAATCAAGCCATATCCTCATACTTCGACCATTGCCTTCTCTGAAAGGATGTACTATGTTCATCTCTACATACTTTTCAACGATTTTATCAAAGCTACCTTGCGGCATCTTTTCGATGTTCTCAAGCGATACCTCTAGGTACATGACTGGTGCAAATCTGAAATTGCCCTTTGATATATTGACATCTCTCAGCTTACCAGCGAAATCATATATGTCCTCAAACAGAAATTTATGGATAGCAAAAAGTGCCTCACAGCTACCTGGTTTTAGCTGATCAAAGATATTCCTGTCGAACAGCTCAACAGCCTTCTTTTTGCTTATCTTCTCTTCCGCTTTAGAAAGCTCCACGGAATCTGTTATCCCCAGCTTATTCTCCAAAGTCATGAGATTCTCCATTCTATTACGTGCTAGTATAGCTTTGCTCCTGCCGGAATTCTGTTGCTTAGCATAATCAGGTTAAGCTTCTCTTCGCCCTCTTCATCGTGGATTGCTGATAGAAGCATTCCGCAAGACTCTATGCCCATCATAGCTCGTGGTGGAAGGTTTGTAATTGCTAGAAGCGTCTTTCCAACGAGTTCCTCTGGCTCATAGAAGTTATAGATTCCGCTTAGGATTGTGCGGTTTTCGCCTGATCCATCGTCAAGAGTGAACTGAAGAAGTTTCTTTGACTTAGGCACTGCAACGCATTCGAGAACCTTAACGGCTCTGAAGTCTGACTTTGAGAAGGTATCAAAATCAACCATTTCCTCAAACAGTGGCTCTACCTTAACCTTTGAGAAGTCAATCTTTTCCTCAGCTTCCTTAACCTCTTCGCTCTTGCCTTCGTTCTTCTCCGCACCGATTGGCTTCATTGTAGGGAAGAGCATTGCATCTCTGATGCTTGGAGCATCTGCGATTAGCATAATGGCTCTATCGATACCGATACCTAGTCCACCTGTTGGCGGCATACCAACCTCAAGAGCATTTACGAAGTCCATATCCATAGGATGAGCTTCGTCATCGATTCCAAGGTCAAGCTGCTTCTGTTGCTCAGCAAAACGGTTGTACTGGTCGATAGGATCGTTCAGCTCTGAGAAAGCGTTTCCGATTTCCCATCCGTTTATATAGAACTCGAAACGACGAGTGATTCTTGGGTCTTTAGGGTCACGCTTTGCTAGAGGTGAAATGTCTACTGGGTGTCCTGTGATGAAAACAGGTCCATCCAGGTAGCCAGGAACATCTTCGCAGAACTCATCAAACATCTCTGCTATGAGCTTACCACGTGTCAATCCCTTTACATCCTCAGGCTTCATGCCCTTTGATATTGCTGCTTCCTGAGCTTCCTCATCAGTATCAATTTTGCTGAAATCGACACCTGTTATCTCCTTAACAGCATCTGCCATATCTAGCTTTCTCCATGGAGGAGTAACGTCGAATTCCTTACCCTGGTACTTGATAATAGGTGTGCCATTTACTGCCATAGTAGCCTTGTAAATAATCTGCTCAGTAAGCTCCATTACATCTTCCATATCACTGAATGCCATGTAGCACTCCATGCTGGTGTATTCAGGGTTGTGATTTCTGTCCATACCCTCGTTACGGAACATCTTGCCCATCTCGTAAACTCTGTCAAGGCCACCAACAATTAGTCTCTTCAGGAATAGCTCGTTAGAAATACGAAGCTTCATATCGAGGTTCAAAGTGTTGTGGTGAGTGTTGAACGGACGAGCATTGGCACCGCCAGCGATGGTCGTCAAAATAGGAGTATCAACCTCTAGGAAGCCGTAATCGTCTTCTAGAACAGACTTAATCTCTTTGATTATGCGAGCTCTCTTGTAGAAAGTTTCTCTCACATCTGCATTCATGATAAGGTCAACATAACGCTGACGATATCTGAGGTCCTGGTCCTGAAGACCACTCCACTTATCAGGGAGAACCTGAATTGATTTACTCATCAAAACAAGCTGCGTAGCATGGATGGAAACCTCGCCTGTGTTTGTCTTAAACACCTTGCCGACAACTCCGACAATATCACCTATATCGTAGGTCTTAAACCACTTGTATTCTTCCTGTCCTATGTCATCTCTCTTGATATATGACTGAATACGACCCTGCTTATCCTGAACATCAATAAAAGCAGCCTTACCCATGATACGCTTACTCATGATTCTTCCTGCGATGGAAACCTCCTGGTCCTCCATTGCATCAAAGTTTTCTTTGATGTCCTTGCTGTGTGCAGTTATGTCCCACTTTTCAACAACGAAAGGGTTTCTATCTGCATCCTGCAAAGCCTTTAGCTTCTCACGTCTTATCTGTCTCTGTTCGCTTAGATTTTCTTCAGTCTGATTAGCATCTCTATCGATAACCTGAGATGTGTTAGTGTTACTATCGTTCTGACTCATTTTCTCCACCTTACTTGAAATTTATTTCTCTATTGCAAGAATCTCGTAGTGTATCATTCCATCTGGAACAAGGATTTCAACCTTATCACCAACCTGCTTCTCTAGCAAGCTCTTACCTACTTCTGATTCGTTTGAAATCTTAGCAGGCTCAGCAAAAGGATCTGACTCAGTAGAACCAACGATGATGAATTTGTTCACTTCACCGCTATCCACATTCTTTACTGTAACTTTAAGACCAACGTTTACACGGTCTACAGTGATCTCATTTTCGCTGATAATCTTTGCATTTCTGAGCATCTGCTCGACCTTGAGGATTCTCTCCTCAACCTCAGCCTGCTCTTCCTTTGCTGCATCATACTCAGCGTTCTCAGAAAGGTCACCGTAGGATCTTGCCTCTTTTAGCTTCTCAGAAACATCCTTTCTTCTTACCGAAACCAGCTCGTCTCTTTCAGCTTCTAACTTATCGTAACCCTCCTGGGTCATCAAAACTACATCTGCCATTCTAATCTCCTTTTGCTTAAACTATGCATCCTTGTTGGATTCAACAAAGCGTTTTATCTTCATACCCGTTGTCTTATTAAAATCAGTCTTACGGATATTTAGCTTTTTGATTTTCTTAAATAGTGGTAGGCGCTCATTTATCTTATCGATTTCGCCCCATACCAGATTCTGTGCCTGCTCGTCTGTGTATTCCTCACCAAGCACTTCCTTGACCTCTTCATCGTCTAGGGTTACAGTTGCAGCGATTGTTGTGTTGTTTACACCCTCGCCTTCGTTATCGCCCCAAACCATAGACTCAGCGATGTAAGGAATATGTGAAAGCTCATACTCTAGCTCTTCTGGGAAAACGTTCTTGCCATTTTCTGTTATTATAACATTCTTTTTGCGTCCTGTTATATATATAAAGCTATCTGTATCAACTCTTCCAAGGTCACCAGTGTGGAACCAGCCGTCCTTGAGAACTTCATCTGTCGCTTCCTGGTTGTTATAGTAGCCGAGCATTACATTCGGTCCCTTAAAGCATATCTCTCCAATACCCTCTTCATCAGCATCTACAATCTTAACCTTCATACCAGGCAGAAGATGTCCTACTGACTCGTTCTTCATATCCTTTTCGACGTCTGGGTTTAGGGCAGTCATAGGAGAGCACTCCGTTAGTCCATATCCCTGAACTGCGATGATTCCTAGGTCATTGAAGAACTGTAGAATCTTTGGATCTATTGCTGCACCGCCCGATATCAAAACTCGCATCCTTCCGCCAAACACATCTAGAATGTCCTTCGCAAGCTTCTTTGCAATATTGATATTCAGCTTCTTGGTCTTCTTGTTCAGCTTCATGAGCTTTTCGAGCTTTTTGTCCTTGCCCTCGCTCTTTGCTGTCTTCCAAATTTTCTTATATAGAGTTTCTATCAAAACCGGAACGCCTAAAAGCATCGTCGGCCTTATCTCCTGAAGGTTCTTCGTTATGTACTTTAGGCCTTCACAGAATGCGATGGACGCACCCTTGTAGAGCGGCATCAAGAATGCACATGTGCACTCGTATGTATGATGTACCGGAAGTACTGAGAAGAAGATATCCTCTGGATGTACCTTTAGGAGAGTAGGTGCCATCATAAGGTCATCTACGATATTTCTATGTGTTAGAACTACGCCCTTTGCAAAGCCTGTTGTTCCTGAAGTGTAGAGTATTACCGCAGGATCTGTTCCTAGAACCTCAGCATCGATGAACTGTCTATCACCTAGCGCAATAGCATTCTTTCCATCCTCGATAAGCTGTTTCCAAGAGTAGATTATATGTTCCTCTTCTCCCTGTTCCTTATTCTTATCCTTGCGTTTTCTTACCTTCTCCTTAAGCTCTGTTTCCTCACCATCCAAAGGTCTTAGGCTTCTATTCTCATCGATATCGAGGTTTATCAAGGTCTTGAGACTTGTATCTCCATCCTCTCTTATCTGCTCAAATATCTTCTCAAACTTCTTGCTATATAGCACTGCTGAAACATCAGCATCCTTTACAAGGTTCTTTAGCTCCTCTGCGCTCAGCTCCTTATCTAGAGGTACTGCAAGACCTACGCCTCCAGTTACTGCAAGATATGAAGTTTCCCACTGATAATACGTCGTTCCTATTATCGCGATACGCTTACCCTTGAGTCCAAGGTTTATCAAAGCGGTTCCAAGTCCATTTACATCAACCTGAGCCTGCTTATATGTTATCTGAGTGTATTCCTCGCCCTTGTTGAACTTTTGATGGAATGCTACTCTATCTCCATAAATCTCAACACTGCTGTTGAACATGTGCTTGATGTCAGTTATAGGTCTTCCATCCTTATATCTTAGGTATGGATCTATGCTCTTTCCGATGTTATCAATCAGCTCTTTAGCATGCTTGCGGTCCTCTGCCTTCTTTTCTATGAAGTCTGGGCTTCCCTTCTCAGCAGCACCTTCGACGAAGTTTCCGTATCTCTTAACCTTACCAGTCGTAGTCATAGCAAATCCATTCTCTCTGATATTGATTCGCTTGATTGCCTTATATGGTGGCAAGGTCTTGTTTATCTCATCGACTAGCTCGCGGTAGAAGTGGTAAACATCGCTACTGCTCATCTTGCCGCGCTGCTCCTCTAAAAGTTCGTAGTTTGGCTGAATATCGGCTGTAACGATTACATTTCCGACAGTGTTATCCGTCACTCCATGTACTATGGTCTCCTTGATAAGCTCGTTTTCCTTTAGGACTGCTTCAATCTCTTCAGGGAAGATGTTCTTTCCGCCCTTTGTTACGATTACAGTCTTCTTTCTACCTGTAAGATAGAGGAAATCGTTAGAATCTAGATATCCAAGGTCGCCCGTATGAAGCCATCCATCTTCGATAACCTCATCTGTCGCCTCCTGATCCTCGTAGTATCCAAGCATTACAGATGGTCCTTTAACTACGATTTCTCCGATTCCGTTTTCGTCGGCATTATCTATTCTTACCAGAGTTTCTGGCATAGGTCTTCCTACTGACCTTGCTATACTGTAATTATCCTGGTTTACAGCGATAATTGGTGCATACTCTGTCATACCATATCCCTGAATCATCGGAATGCCCATAGCCTCAAAGGACTCGGTAATCTCAGGATCCATAGCTGCACCACCAGCGATGAATAGCTGCATGCCACCACCGAAGGCCTGATGAACTGGCTTGAAGAGCTTGCGTATTAGGCCGCGATTATTAAAGAGCTTTAAACGGCGTGAAAGCGCAATTGCGTTTCTTACCTTTTCGCCTTCTCCACGGCCTTCTGCTTGCTTCATTATGCCCTTGAAAATCTTCTCAAACACTAGAGGCACGCCGACCATGCAGTTCGCCTTAACCTCATTCATGTTTTTCAAAATATATTTGATTCCCTCGCATACTGCGATGGTTCTTCCCTGATAAATTGTTACCCAGTCGATTGTATTCTCGTAGGTATGGTGAACTGGAAGAATTGATAGGACAACGCATCCCTTACCTAGGGTTACACGCTTTGATACATTAACAACATTTGATGCAATGTTCTTATGTGAAAGCATTACTCCCTTTGATTTTCCTGTCGTTCCCGATGTAAAGAGAAGTGAAGCCATCTCTTCAGGATTGATTTCGGCATCAACAAAGTCTCTAACTCCCTCGCTTAGAAGCTTGTTTCCTTCCTCGATTAGGTGCTCAAGTGAAAGGACCTTCTCGTTTTCGCTCTCAGACATAGAGATGAAATACTCAATTTCGCCTGGCTCGTCAAATAGTGGCTTTATTGTCTTTTCCATTCTCTTTGAGAAAACAATTGCCTTTGCATGAGACCTTTCAATCAAACTCTTTAGCTCATCCTGAGGTAAGTTTTTATCCAAAGGAACAATTACGCCTACTCCACAAACAGTTGCAAAGTAAGTTAGGAACCAGTGGTAGCTAGTCTCACCTACAACAGCAATCTTGCTTCCCTTTAGACCCATATCCATGAGCTTTGTTCCTAGAGCGTCAACATCGTCCTTAACCTTGGCGTAGCTAATAGGCTGAAAAGTTCCGCCTGGCTTGTCCTTTTCTAGAAATGCGGTATCATCCTTAAACATCGAGCAGCTGCTTACAATGATGTCCTTAAGGTCCGTTACTTGTCTAACAGGATGTTCCCTACCGTCGTATTTCGCTTTATTCATCTTTTCCCTCCAGCTGCAAGCTGCAATAACCTTAAACTCTAAACTATTTCAATACTACCTTTAGGAATTTCTTCTTTCCCTTTTGTATTAGAAGCTCACCATCCTCAAAATCCGCTTCGGTGACATTCTTCTTTGGATCCTCCACCTTCTTGCGGTTCAGTGAAAGTCCTCCCTGTTCGATGGTTCTAAATCCATCTCCGTTGCTCGTCACAAGTCCGAGCTCCTTTATCAAAGATACTAGGCCCTTGCCTTCTCCAGCAAAGACAGCTTTCTCAAGCTCCACAGTAGGAACATTTGCTACAGCCTGACCGCTGAAAGCCGCGCGAGCAGCATCAAGAGCCTTCTTAGCCTCTTCCTCACCGTGAACTAGCTTTGTTACTTCGTAAGCTAAGATTTCCTTAGCCTTATTTATCTCAGCACCCTCTAGAGAAGCAAGTCTCTTAACCTCATCCATAGGTAAGAAGGTTAGCATTCTCAAGCACTTTTCTACGTCTGCATCGCCGACATTTCTCCAGTACTGGAAGAAGTCGAACGGACTTGTGCGGTTAGGGTCTAGCCAAAGCGCACCCTTCTGAGTCTTACCCATCTTCTTGCCCTCGCTCGTTGTGAGAAGGGAGAAGGTCATACCGTAAACCTCTTTGCCCACCATTTTTCTTGTGAGGTGAACTCCTCCGATAATATTTGACCACTGGTCGTCACCACCAAATTCCATGCGTACATCAAAGTCTCTAGCCATAACCATAAAATCGTATGACTGCATTAGCATGTAGCTGAACTCAAAGAAAGTAAGTCCGCCCTCGCGCTCCATGCGCTGCTTAAACGCCTCAGCTCTAAGCATGTTATTAACATTGAACTTTGATCCGACCTCTCTTACGAACTCAACGAAGTTTAGCGGTCTAATCCACTCGCCGTTGTTTACAGCGATAGCCTTGCCTGCCTCAGGAGTCTTGTTCTCTTTACCAGGGCAATATACACCCTGATTTCCCTCGTACTTCCATTCCTCATCAAACTCAATGAATCTGTCAAAGAGCTTCTTGAACTGGTTGCAGTTGTTGTCGATTTCCGAAACATCCATAACAGTACGCATATCTGAGCGTCCTGAAGGATCTCCAACCATTCCGGTTCCGCCACCTAGCAAAACTACAGGTGTATGTCCAAACTTCTGCATGTACATGATTGCGATAACCTGCATGAAGTGGCCAACATGTAAGCAGTCAGCTGTAGGGTCAAAGCCTATATAGAACTTGATTTTCTCTTTGCCTAGAAGCTCGCGAACAGCATCCTCGTCTGTGCACTGCTCGATAAATCCTCTCTCCTTTAGAACATCAAATACATTATCGTGTTTACTAATATTATCAGGTATAAAACTCTTCATTCCCACTGGGCTCCTTAATTTATTTTGTTCCGTAGAGTCTGTCTCCAGCATCTCCAAGACCTGGCAAGATGTATGCTTTCTCGTTTAGCCTCTCGTCCTTAGCAGCGATGTAAATATCAACATCTGGATGTGCATCCTGAAGAACCTTGATTCCCTCTGGAGCTGCAATTAGGCACATGAATGTGATGTCCTTACCACCGCGCTTTTTGATGAAGTCGATAGCTGCCGAAGCACTTCCACCAGTAGCAAGCATTGGGTCAAGAACGAAAATTCTTCTCTTCTCAATATCAGCAGGAAGCTTGCAGTAATATTCAACAGGCTCGTGTGAATCAGGATCTCTGTAAAGACCAACGTGTCCAACCTTTGCATTTGGAACTAGCTCAAGCATTCCATCTACAAATCCAAGACCAGCTCTCAATATTGGAACGATAGCAATATCCTCACCCTTAAGCATATTGACCTTTGTCTTGCACATAGGTGTCTCGATTTCAACCTGCTCTAGCTCTAGATCTCTAGTTGCCTCAAAACCCATCAAAATAGCGATTTCCTTAGCTAGCTGACGGAAGTCCTTAACATTTGTCTCCTGCATTCTCATAAGTGAAACCTTGTGCTGAATTAGCGGATGGTCAAAAACATATATCTTACCCATTTTTCTCTCCTACTTTGTATATTTAACTATTAACTTTATTAACTATCAAAATGCGATGCAATCCCTAGAGCGCATCTAGCTGAGCAACTCGTCTTGCATGTCGTTCCTGGGTGAGACCAGCCCACTCAGTATCTAGCCAGATGTCAACCATCTTGCAAGCCTCTTCAGGCGTGGTCATTCTTCCACCGAAGGCTAGAATATTAGCATTGTTATGCTCCTTTGCCAGACGAGCGATTTCCTCTGAATAACAGAGTGCACATCTAGCGCCTTTTGCTTTATTTGCAGCCATGGAAATTCCCACACCGCTTCCGCAGCAAACTATGCCAAGGTCAGCCTTGCCTGATGCAACAGCATCTCCGCAAGCCTTTCCGTATTCTGGATAATCAACCGCCTCACCGTCATTTGTGCCGAGATCCAAAATCTGAAATCCTCCGCGCTCCTGAAGATGCTTTTTGATTGCGTTCTTTAGCTCATATCCGCCGTGGTCAGCGGCCATTACCATTATCATATTATCCTCCTGACATTGTATCCTGCCGACTTTAACATTCTATTCATAACTGAAAAGCCAAGTCCCTGTTCGGGAAGAGCCTCTGCCAAAATCACATCGACTCCGAGTTCGTCAGCCTCTCTCAGCTTTGCAAACAATTCGTGTGCTGCTAGTTTCTCGTCTGTGAAGCTCAGCTTAAATACGGATTTCCCTTGCTTCTCAAGTTCCTTCGCCTCAGCATCCATGGCTTTTCTTACAGAGCCAATTTCTCCATCAAAGACAATCATCTCTGCGCAAGGTGCATAGTGCTTGTACTTCATTCCTGGTGATCTAGGGTGAAAATCCTCATCCTCAAGCGTCCCCGTATCTTCCACCTTCTCAGGATCTAATATATTCTGAGGTCTCTTGAAAAGACTTTGGTCAACGGCAACTTTCCTTCCTAGTGCCTCAGAAAACATCTCGCAAGTTATAGCTCCAGGTCTCAAAATCATAGGAGTTTCACATGTTATGTCTATGACTGAGGACTCTATACCAAAGTCACAGTCCTCTCCGCAAATAATTCCGTCGATTCTGCCGTACAGATCGTGTATCACATGCTCTGCAGTTGTCGGACTAGGTCTTCCCGAGATATTTGCACTCGGCGCCGCTATCGGACAACCCGATTCTCTAATAAGTGTCCTTGCCACCTCGCTCGAAGGAAGTCTCACTCCCACAGTATCAAGTCCGCCTGTCGTGACATCTGGAACTATGTCCTTTCGTCTTACAATCATAGTCATAGGACCTGGCCAAAATGCGTCCATCAAAGCACGCATATCGCTACTTATATCATCCGTAAGCTTTGCTAGCTCGCTCGTCTCTGCTATGTGAACAATCATCGGATTATCTGAAGGCCTTCCCTTTGCCGCATAAACCTTGCTAACTGCTTCGCTATTCAAAGCGTCAGCTCCAAGTCCATAAACAGTCTCCGTTGGAAATGCAACTAGCCCTCCATCTCGGATTATGTCCGCTGCAGCCCTTATATTTTCAATTGTATCGTTAAATAACGATGTTTTCATTAGGACTAATCCTCCAAGTAGCTAAAGCTTAAAACGCCTTCATCTTCTCAGCCTGATCGTTTGTGATTAGGCCATCGATGATTTCGTCTATATCTCCGTCAAGGATAGCATCAAGTCTATATAGAGTCATTCCAATGCGGTGCTCTGTGCATCTTCCCTGTGGGAAGTTGTATGTTCTAATACGCTCAGATCTATCTCCGCTTCCTATCTGGCTTCTACGCTCAGCAGCAATCTCGCTCTGCTGTTCCTGAAGCTTAAGGTCATAAAGTCTTGACTTAAGTACCTTGAAAGCCTTCTCCTTATTCTTAATCTGCGACTTCTCATCCTGACATGTTACAACAAGTCCTGTTGGAACGTGGGTAAGTCTAACCGCAGAGTCAGTTGTGTTTACGCACTGTCCACCGTTTCCGGAAGCTCTGTAAACATCGACTCTTACATCGTTAGGATCAAGAGCAATATCAACGTCCTCAACCTCTGGAAGCACAGCAACTGTAGCCGCTGATGTATGAATTCTTCCCGAAGACTCTGTCTCAGGAACACGCTGTACACGGTGAACACCGCTCTCATACTTGAGCCTTGAATAAGCACCCTTACCCTTGATCATCATAACAGCTTCCTTAATTCCACCCATACCTGTGTCATTTATTTCTATGATTTCAGTCTTCCATCTGTGACGCTCTGCATATCTTGTGTACATTCTAAGCAGGTTCTGACCAAACAAAGCAGCCTCTTCGCCACCTGTTCCAGCTCTAACCTCGAGGATAACGTTCTTGTCGTCGTTAGGGTCCTTAGGGATGAGCAAAATTCTCAGTTCATCAGATAGAACCTCGATTTTCTCCTCGTTGTCGTTCACTTCTAGCTTTGCCAAATCCCTGAGTTCCTCGTCGTTTTCGGTCTCTAGGATTTCCTTAGCCATGGCGAGCTCATCCTTCGCCTTCTTGTATTCCTCGTATTTCTTTACGATAGGCTCCATCTCTCCCATATCCTTGATGTATTTCTGCCAAGTAGGCTGGTCAGCAATCACATCAGGGTCAGAAACCTTGAGAGACATGTCCTTGTATTTTTCCACTATGAAATCCAATTTATCAAACATATTTATCATCCTTTTTTCGCGATTTTTCGCTATTTACTAATCATTTTCTAACTAACTATTGTAACACATTACGCCGTATTATAAAAGAAAATTAGCGTATTTACTTACAAAAAAGACGCTTGCGATTAGCCAAGCGTCTTAAATGCAAATCTTTATTTAATTTTACTACCAAAGCGTGTTTCCATGCTCCATATACAAAGTTTCTAGAACCTATGCACTAACCTCTCCAGCCTCTCTTACTTGGGTCTGTCAAATCTCCAGCTGCATATAGCAAAGCATTACAGATTGCAGCAGCGACATTGCTTCCACCCTTGCGTCCTTTTGCAACGATTGCAGGAATTCCCTTCTCCTTGCATAATTCAAAGATTTCTTCCTTACTCTCTACAACATTTACAAATCCAACAGGTACGCCGATTACAAGGCTTGGTCTGAAGCCTTCTCTGATAAGCTCAGACAGCTTGATTAGTGCAGTAGGAGCGTTACCAACTGCAAATACAGCGTTTGGGTACTTCTCACTCGCATAGCTTACCGATGCAACAGCTCTGGTAGTTCCATCAAGCTTCGCTTTTTCTGCAATTTCAGGCTCTGCCATGAAGCAGAAAGCCTCTCCGCCTAGCTTCTTAAGAGTTGGCTTTGTTATTCCAGAAAGAGCCATGTTCGTGTCAGTGACAATAGTAACTCCGCTGGACATGATTTCGATACCCTTTGATGTAGCATTCTCGGTAAATTCAAGGTTTGCACCATAGTCAAAGTCCGCTGAAGTGTGAATTACTCTTCTCACAACAGGCATATCCTCCTCTGAAACTACGATGCCTCTTTCGGCCATCTCTTCCTCGATGATTTTCATGCTTGTGCGCTCAATATCCGCAGGTAGTAGGTGTTTGTATTCCATATCTTATCTCCTATCTTAATCCCATTATCTTATATATTTTATCAAAATCCATCGCCGCTCTAACTCCATCTGCCAAGATGTCATATTGCTTTTCGACATAAGTGCTGTGCGAAATAGGCGCAGCCTCGCTATATTCGATGCCCTTGCGGTCGCATAGATATTTTACTAGTTTTTCAGTGAGCTCTCCCGTATCAAAAAGTCCGTGCAGGTAAGTTCCGAAGTTTGTGCCACATGCACATCCATCGTCCTTGCCGTTTTCGAGCGTCAAAAATGGATCGCCCTTAACGATGCTCTCGCCCATATGAATCTCATATCCATCTAGCTTTGCACCCTCAAAGTCCTTAGCCTTGACATCAGCCGTGAAACGCGTTCTAGTCTTTAGGTTTGTGAAGGTCGTCTCAGTCGGAAGGAGTCCCATTCCGTGCATTTCTTCAAGGTCTCCCTCGATATGATGTGGGTCTTGAAGCTTTTCACCCATCATCTGATATCCACCGCACACCCCTAGCACAGGCGTTCCAGAGCTTGCGAGCTTTTGGATTGCGGATTCTATACCGTTTTGACGCATCCAGAGAAGGTCGTCCATGGTGCTCTTTGTTCCCGGAATTATAACCATGTCCGGATTGTGAAGCTCCTCTGCTGACTGGACGTACCTAGCACCGATTACCTCGTGTGCTTCTAGTGGTGCAAAGTCAGTGAAGTTTGACATTCTAGGAATCCTTATAATCGCTATGTCAAGAGGCTTGACTTCTGATTTTGCGCTGAGTCTTGGAGCAAGGGAGTCCTCGTCATCTATATCCACCCTGATATATGGAACCACTCCAAGCACGGGAATTCCAGTCTTTTCTTCTACCATCTTAAGCCCTGGTGCCAGAATATCTATATCGCCGCGGAACTTATTTACTATGAGGCCTGCAATTCTCTTTTGCTCATCCTCGGTCAAAAGCTTAACCGTTCCATAAAGCTGTGCGAATACGCCGCCTCTATCTATATCTCCTGCAAGAAGCACTGGTGCTCCTGCAGCCTCAGCCATTCCCATGTTTACGATGTCGTTTTCCCTAAGGTTTATTTCTGCCGGGCTTCCAGCTCCCTCGATTACGATGATATCGTTTTCCTCAGCAAGCTCATTATAGGCCTTCATAACCTCTGGCATAAGCGAATTTTTGTACTCGTAATACTCAGTTGCCGTCATTTGACCACGCACTTCGCCAAGCACAATTACCTGACTTCCGATGTCGCTTGACGGTTTTAGCAAAACGGGATTCATGCGCACATCCGGTTCAATTCCAGCCGCTTCCGCCTGCATGACCTGAGCGCGTCCCATCTCCATGCCATTTCTAGTAACATAGCTATTAAGTGCCATGTTTTGACTTTTGAACGGCGCAACCTTGTAACCGTCCTGCTTAAAAATCCTGCAAAGCGCTGCACAAAGCAAGCTCTTTCCTGCACCTGACATCGTGCCCTGAACCATTATACATTTAGCTTTGCCCACTATAGCACCTCCTTCATCGCCTTTAGCAATATGTCGTTATCCTCACGTTTTTTGAGCCCTAGTCTAAACCAGCTGGGTCCCAAACCACTGTAATTTTCACATCTTCTAAGCAAAATCCCTCTAGCCTCAAGCTCGTCTGCAAGGCCTTCCCTAGCATGAAATAGCAGATAGTCCGCCTCTCCGTATACCCTGTCAATTCCCATGGCATTAAGCTCTTGCACAACTCTTTCTCTCTCAGATTTTACAAGACCTCTAAGCTTCGACACATATCCTTCTTCCCTCAAAGCTGCAAGCCCAGCATTTTCTGCAAGGCTAGAAACTGACCATTCCTGACCAGATTTTCTTATCTTTTTCAGGAGATTTTCATCATAGCAAAGGCAGTATCCCAGTCTGATTCCCGCCATCGCATATAGCTTAGTAAAGGACTTTAGTATGAGCAGATTATCAAAATCAGAAAGAAACTCTCTCATAGACTGACTCTCTGGCTCATCCAAAAAGTCGTTAAAGCACTCATCTATAACGAGAAGTGCTCCCACCTCTGCACACCTTTCAAGAATCTTCTTCAGCAAATTCCTAGGAGTTATTACCCCTGTTGGATTGTTCGGCTCACAGATGAAAACAATATCCGTATCGGCTTTTATATGCGTAGTGAACTCTTCTGTCAGAGAGAATCCATCTATCTCCTTTAGCTCAAATTCCTCTATCTCAGTACCCTGCAGCTCCATAGCTGCCCTATATTCAGCAAATGTTGGTGTGGTGATCAAAGCCTTGCGTGGCTTTACAGCTGCTACAAGTCTAAAAATCAGGTCGTCTGCCCCATTTCCGCAAAGGCAGCTTCCCTCTTCGACCTGCTCACGCTCAGCAATTGCCTTGCGAAGTCTTCTGCAAAGCGGATCGGGATATCTGTCTGCTGTTTCAAGCGTCTTTATGACTGCTGTTTTTATCCCTTCTGTAAGTCCAAGAGGACTCACATTTACAGAGAAGTCGAGAGGCTCGTATCCGAATCTCTCCTCAAAGCCTGCCCAGTCACCACCGTGAACGAGCCTCTCCGGCTTCTTTTCACTCCTGTTTGCCTCTTCTCCTACAAATCTGTCGTTCTTCATTCAAATGTCCTTAGTTTGTGATTTCTGATGTGCTGCGTCAAAGCTTGCACAGTTGCATTTTCGCAAGTGTCGTGCCACCTGTGTTTAAATAGAATGTCGGTTTCCTAAACCGTGCGCCTAGTGTTCGAATCGCAAAATACGTGCCAATTACCTCACGAAGTGAATTAGCAAATGTATTCCAACAAAGCAAGCCGTTGCCAGTAGCGATGCGACAACCATCAGTTTATTTGCTTTCAAAATATCTTCAGCTTCTATCTCCCTAGTCGCATCGCCTATATACGGCTTGTCGTAGTATTCGCCGAAATAGTAAGCAGGGCCCGCAAGGCGAATACCCAAGGCGCCGGCACACGCCGCCTCGGTCTGGGCCGAGTTCGGGCTGGCGTGATTAAAGCGGTCGCGCCTCCAGATTCGGTAAGCTGATTTGAAGTCGCGACCGGTTAATGCGGCGGCGGCAACAAAGAACAGAGCCGCCAGCCGCGCCGGCGCAAAGCCGCAAAAATCATCAAGTTTTGCGGAGGCTCTGCCAAAATCAATATATTTTTCGTTCTTGTATCCTAGCATGCTGTCCATTGTGTTGACAGCCTTGTATGTTAAAGCAAGAGGAGCCCCGCCTATGGCGAGATAAAGAAGCGGCGCTAGGACGCCATCGGCGAAATTTTCAGCAACAGTTTCAACAGTTGCCTTTGTTACACCCTCCTCACTGAGCTCACTTGTATCTCTTCCAACTATCCTGCCAACGGCCTTTCTAGCCGCAATAAGTCTATCCTGTTTTGATTCAAAGCCCGCTGTAGCGTCAAATTTTTTGATACCATGCGGGGTCTCTTCTTCAGATTTCTTTTTCGTTTTGCTAGCCTTACCTGTTAAGCATCTATAAACATTTTTGCTTTCGGATACGAGCCCTTTGATAGCAAGGCTCTGAAATCCCCAAAACACCTGAACTGCAAGAAATAGCCAAGGACTTACGAGCCATGCGACCACGCTTACTGCCGAAGTAAATATCAGCGTTGCCAAAACCACGGTCGCAGTCAGAAGTTTACCTGCCCTTCTCAAAGCCTTCTGCCTTTCGCTATTGCTTAGCTCCTTTTCATCAATTCTCTTACGCATGATGCTCTCAAGCTTATCAATCAGCTTGCCGATTATAACGACAGGATGAGGTAGCCAAGATGGGTCGCCAAACAGCAAATCAAGCAGAACGGCACCGACTAAAATACCAGTAAAAATCACTTTTTGCCCCTTCTTCCAAAGGCAGTAGCCTTCTCAACAAAACGAGCCGCAAGCCTAGGCTTTCCCGCCAAGTAAAGGTGTGGAAAACCTGCATAAAGCGTATCTGAAGAATATGCACAGCGATAGCTCCTGCCACCCAGTGGTTTTGTAGCCAGAAGATCAGAGCCTGGGTCCGCCGCATCCCAATAATGGAATTCGTGCATTGGAACCTCTTCTCCTTTTCTGAATAAGAGGCTGTCCTCTTCTTGACTTAGGAGCGAGTATCCAAAGCGAACGAGCTTCTCCTTATTAGTCGCAGCTCCTTTAAATATTCCAACCTGCTCGTATATATCTCCATTCTCATCTTCAAGCGCCTCGCAGAGGTATAGGAAGCCACCACACTCGGCAACCGTTGGAAGACTGGATTCTATTGCAGATTTAATATCTTTTAGCATATCTTCATTTGATGAAAGCTCACCAGCAAAGATCTCTGGATATCCTCCTGGAAGATATAGTCCGCTTATGCCTTCAGGAAGCTTCTCGTCATGTAAAGGGCTGAAGAATATAAGTTCAGCGCCCTGCTCTTTCAGAGTGTCTAGGGTCTCTTCGTAAAGGAAACAGAAGGCATCATCGCGAGCAACGGCAATCTTCGTTTTGGCATGACTCTCCTGCCCATCCATAGTGCAATCCTCACCATCTTTGGCATGGCCTTTGCAACTTTCTATATCACCTGACTCAGCTACCGAGCTATCATCGCTATCCTTCTCGTCCCTATCGCATAGTTCCTCAAAGGACTCAAAATCAAAGCTATCCTCGAGCGCTTCTGCTATCTTTTCTATCCTTTGATTTAAATCCGAAATTTCACCTGCTGTATAAAGGCCTAGATGCCTGCTCGAAAACTCTGCACCTTCAACATAGGGAAGGCAGCCTAGGAGCTTAACTCCAGTTTCAGCTTCAAGCACAGGCTTCAGTCTTTGATAGAGCATTTTGGAGCACTTGTTCAATATGACTCCAACTATGTGGTGAGGCTGTCTGAGCGACTTTAATCCTAAGATTTGAGCCGCGATTGAAAGACTTGCTCCCTTTGCATCAATGACTGCAATTACAGGTAAATCAAGGGTATCAGCGACCTTCCAGGCACTTGCTTCATCGCTTATTCCGCCCAGGCCATCAAAATATCCCATTGCGCCCTCGCAGATTACGGCAGTCTTGCCTGCGCTATACCTTTGATAAAACTCCTTAACTCTGTCAGCAGAGGCGAGGAACAAATCTAGGTTATGCGATTCCACACCCATAACCGCGCGATGAAACATCGGATCTATGTAGTCGGGGCCACATTTGAAGGAGCCAACTTCATATCCCTTCTTTTTCAATAGAGAAAGGAGGCCAACAACGACGCTGGTCTTTCCACTTCCCGATGATCCTGCAGTTATAAGACACTCTATCATAAATTACTCCTATCTCACGGGAGTTCCCATGACTATAAATATAGGGTTTCCACCTATCATCATGTGAAGCTTTCCTACTGGCCTATCATTGCTAAAGCTTACCTGAGTAATGCTCACATCATAGCCAAGCCTTGCAAGCTCTGTAGTCGCCTCTCCAAGACTTTCAATAGCAATAGCTGAGATACAGATTCTAGCTTCGCTATTCTTCTCCTTTATGAATTCCAAAATTGGACTCATATTGCCCCTAGTACCACCGATGAACACCGCATCTGGTGCTGGCAGTCCCTCTAGAGCCTCTGGTGCCTTACCCTCAATAACCTTGAGATTCCATGCACCAAGTTTTTTTCTGTTAATATCAATTAGCTCACAGCCCTCTGGCACGCATTCAATTGCGTAAACCTTGCCTTCACTTGCAGCAAGTGCCATTTCAACCGATACGCTTCCAGTTCCAGCTCCAACATCCCAAACGGTCTCTCCCTCTTTGATGCCTAGCTTTGATAGAATTACGGAGCGAACTTCCTGCTTTGTCATAGGAACCTTGCCCCTTGTAAATGACTCATCGTCAAATCCCGATGTACGTCTTGGCTTAATTTCAAGCTTTTCGCAGAGCATAACCGCAAGTGTATCAAAGTCCTGATCAACAAAATCAGAAGCCTTTCCATGCCAAATATGCTCGTCGCTATATGAAAGCCTCTCAGCTATTGTGACTTCATGATCTCCAAGACCAGCCTCGGTAAGTTCCATGCAAAGATGCTTAGGCTTTAGTGCCCCACCAGTCAAAAAGTAAGCTGGCTTTCCCTTCAGCAAAGCTGTTACTGCACTGCAATCTACTCCGTGAGCTGAGAACAAATTCCAGTCATGCCAAGGTCTCTGAAGCCTTGCAGAAAGCATCTGAACGCTTGAAATTCCAGGAAGCACCTGAACCTCTGCACCCTTCCCCTCAAGTAGAGGAAGCAGGCTTCGGCATCCCGAATAAAAACCTGAATCTCCACTGTATGCAATGGCTACGCTTTCTAGTTTTTCGCCACCTTCAGCGTCTATGACCTGCGCAATTTCCTTTGCTAGAATTGCTGGTACCTTGCGAGCCTCAAACTCATCACCAAGGTCCTCTAAAAGTCTTGGTGCACCTATAATCAAATCTGCATTTTTCAATGCATCTAAGGCTACAGCCGTAGCGCCTTTGCTAGTGCCACAGCCCATGCCTATAAGATAAATCTTCATTTCATCCTCCTGCAAAGCTCAAAAAGCTCATCCGCGGAAAGTCCCTCTTCCTTTGGCCTTTCGATTACAAGTATAGGAACCTTGCATTTTTCAGCTGCAGTAAGCTTTTCATCAAAGCCTCCCGCCCTGCCACTATTCTTTGTAACCATATAATCTATGTCAAACTGCTCTATCAAAGCGATATTAAGCGACTCAACAAAAGGTCCCTGCACCGCTATGATATTGCGATGAGGAATCTCAGCCTCTTCACAGAGTCTTATGCTGTCGCCTGTTGGAAGCACTCTAGGGTAAAGTCTTTCAGGACCCAAAACCATGTATTTATGAAGGTCCTTTGAGCCGGTAGTTAGCATGATTCTACCCTCTTTTTCCCTGAGCCATTCTATCGCTTCCTCGGTAGTTCTCACGCTAATTATATAGTTTGATTCGTCCATACCAGTCTCTTTTCTTTTGAGCCTGTAATATGGAATTCCTGCAGCCTCACAAGCCGCACGAATATTTTCCGTAGCAAGAACTGCATACGGATGAGTAGCGTCTATGCAAAGATCGTGCTCTAGCATTAGCTCACGCATTTCCTCCTCGGTTTTGCGTCCTACGCTAACCTCTATGCCTTCAGTCTCGCCCTGCTCCTCGCCGCCATATTCAGTAGCCACATAAACACTGACATCTATTCCGATTTCCGCAAGTCTTTTTGACATCTCGCGACCATCGGAAGTACCGCTAAACAAACATATCTTCATGCTTTTCGTATCCTCTTGGTGTTACCATCTTACCATCTACAAGCTTTGTCTGTGATGATCCGATAAACACTGTTGTAAACATATCTATAGGCTCATTATCAAGCTCCTTGAGTGTGCAGATTCTGTACTCTTCACCCTCTCTGCCGATGTTCTTAACCCAGCCACAAACCGTGTCTTCGCTTCTATGCTTGAGCATGATATTGCAAGCCGTTGTGAGATGTTCTATACGCTTCTTTGATCTAGGGTTATATAGGCATGTGATGAAGTCTCCCTCTGCCGCAAGCTCTAGTCTCTTCACAATCAAGTCCCATGGTGTCAAAAGGTCTGAAAGTGAAATAACGCAGAAATCGTGTCCCACTGGTGCTCCAAGAACCGCTGCTCCTGAAATTGCCGCTGTAATTCCTGGGACTACCTCGATTTCAACATCTGAATAGCTGTGAAGTAGCTGTAGCAAAAGGCCAGCCATTCCATAAACACCAGAATCTCCACTGCAGACCATGGCAACAGTCTTTCCTGACTGTGCAGTTTCTAGCGCCCATTTGCAACGGTCAATCTCCTTCTTCATAGGTGTAGTAAATGTCTCCTTCTCTGGAAACATTGAAGTTATAAGGTCTACATACACCGTATATCCACAGATAACATCGGACTTTTCAATAGCATGAATAGCCTCTTCAGTCATCATTTCTTTTCCACCCGGTCCTAATCCAACCGCATAAACTTTTGTCATTTTACAATCTCCAATCTAAATCAAGTGGCGCTGTAGCAATCGCCATAGTCACGCCATTTTTCGCCATTTTCCTATTTACAATTACTCCGCCAGAGCCGCAAATTGCGCTTCTCTCACAGACATTATCTACTCCTGTTATCTTGCGAACAAAGTCTGACCCAGAAAATTCCCCTTCTACTGCAGATAGCTCATCAGCTGAGAAAGTCTTAAATTCTAGCCCATGCTTCTTGCAAAAGCTGATAAGCCCCTCCTCATCCTTCTTTAGGTCTATACTACAAACAAGACAGATTGCTTCAGGTGATATACCAGACTTACTCATGAATTCCTCAAAGCACTCCTCTATCGCAGTCTCTGGAGTTCCTCTCCTGCACCCAACTCCTAGATATGCAATCTGTGGTACTGCAACAAGGCACTTTTCATTCGCTTTCTCTATCTTTGATTTATCTATGCTTACGAGCACATTGGGCCTCTCATCAAAGCCAGCTTCACCTTTGGCGGTCTCCATCTCGCTATCGTTTTGACCACTCAAAACTCTAAGCTCCACATTCTTTGGCACCTGTCCAGCAATATCGTAATCGCTTACGAAATCGACCTTTTCGCCAGCAAGTAGTACTGATGAGATTACTACGATTCTGTCAGACCTCAAAATCTTGCAATTATTTTTCTTGGTCCAAATGTCGATGGCAAACACGCCTTGAACATCGGTAGCCGTTGTTATTACTGGATTTGCTCCAGCTATTTCAGCAACCAGATGCGTCAGCTCATTTCCACCACCTAGATGTCCAGAGAGAACAGAAATCGCATTGTTGCCCTTCTCATCTATAACAACTACGGCAGGATCTTTGACCTTGCTCACCACATGGGGAGCTATCGCTCTTATTGCAATGCCCATGGCTCCAACAAATACTAGTGCATCCGCCTCCTTAAAGCCTAGGCTAGCAAAATCAGAAAGCGAGAGTGGTTTTCCACACCTCGAAGCCTTAGCTTCCATCCCCTTTTGATTGAGTCCACTAGCAATCTTTTCCGCAAGCGACTGACCATTGTCCGTAAAAGAGATTAAAAAAGCCCTCTTCACTTGCTTGCCTCACGATACTCTGTTGTGAACCCTGGATGGTATAGCAGGCTGCGCTTATACTCATCTCCTAGGAAGTCACCTACCATGATAAGCGCTGTCTTTGTTACGCCGTTCTCCTTTGCTGTCTGAGCAAGAGTTCCTACTGTACATCTATAGCTTCTCTCATCTGGCCATGTAGCCTTGTAGACGATAGCCGCAGGCGTGTCCTCAGTATATGCACCCTTTAGTAGTTCCTCCTGAACCTTATCTAGAAGCGATGATGATAGGAATATTACCATCGTTGCTCCAGCCTGTGCTAGAAGATGCATTTTTTCCTTCTCAGGCACAGGGGTACGTCCTTCCATTCTTGTAATGATAACCGTCTGAGTTACATCTGGAAGCGTATACTCAGCATTTATTGCTGCCGCTGCTCCACAAAAGCTTGAAACTCCCGGTGTATACTCGTATGAAATCTGAAGTTCATCGAGCAAATCCATCTGCTCGCGTATTGCACCGTAAAGACAAGGGTCACCTGTGTGAAGTCTAACAGTCATTCTTCCCTGCATTTCTACACGTTTTATTACGTCTATAACCTCTTCGAGTGTCATCTTTGCACTGTCATAAATCTCACAGCCCTCTTTTGCCATTTTTAACAAAGCTGGATTTACCAAGCTTCCGGCATATATTATACAGTCAGCCTCGCCAAGTAGCCTCGCGCCTCTCAGCGTTATTAGATCCTCTCCGCCAGGACCTGCTCCCACGAAATTAACCATAAATTCCTCCTTAATTCCCATATATCATAAAGTACATACCCATTTACCCTGCAGCCTTGCAGTATTCAGCAAACATCTATGTAGCAACCAATCAAATTCTAGTATTCGAGCTTAATATTAGCCTTTTTCTCGCTATTCCACTCGTCAATAATCTCCTTAGCCCCTTCGCTAACACCTAGAAGTCCGTATTCATTTGAGAAAGTACAAACCCCTATTTTTAGTTCATCTTTGACTCTTCTATTGAGAACCTTCTGAATGGATGAAACTATGCTCTCCATCACTTTTTCTCTCATGTTTTCCTTGTCGAGAATCTCTATACAAGCATCTGTCGTTGCCGCTTTCATTATCTCTCTGCCAAGCTCTCCGCTTCCGCCACACATTATCGTATGCGCACAGAAAATTTCCTTACGGCAATCTGCACTCCTTGAGTGCGTATTCATGATTGAACCTGCAACCTTGACCATTTTTCCGATATGCCCTATGAGAAGAACTCTCTCAAAGTCCTCTGCAACCGCCATATCAAGTGCCTCCCCTAGGAAGTTGGAAAACTTAACGCTAGGTATTCCATAGGTTTCCACGTGCTCGTTTGCAACAAAGCTTTCGCCGTAGTTTCCTGGTATCAAAATCAGGTCCTTAGATTCTACAGCAGCCTGTCTCATCGTCACCTCAATTGTAGCAACCAGAGCTTGCATGCTCATCGGCTCAACTATTCCAGATGTTCCTAGGATAGATATTCCTCCCTCTACTCCTATCATGGAGTTAAAGGTTCTCTTAGCTGCCTCAATGCCTTCAGGCACCGAGATTATAACTCTAATTCCTCCCTCGTAGCCGTAGTCCTCGCATACGCTTTCTACTGCCTCTTTGATCATACGGCGAGGCGTACTGTTTATTGCAGCATTGCCAACAGGCTGGTCTAGCCCAGGCTTTGTTACTCTTCCTACGCCCTCGCCGCCGTCAATTTCAATCTCTTTATTGTCTATCTTTGATACCGTCGCATATACGCGTATTCCGTCTGTTACATCGGCATCGTCTCCTGCATCCTTGATTATGCAGCTCCAAGCATCGTCCCCACCTGTTCCAAAATCTGCTAGCGGAACATCAACGCGTATACCCTTTCCTGTCATGAGTCCGACAGTTTCAGGGGCCTTGCCACTGAGCATCAAAATAGTAGCTCCCGTTGCAGCAAGTGCCGCACAGGTCCCTGTTGTGTACCCACAGCGCAATTTTTGATTTCCTGAACGCAGGTAGTGTTCAAATCCCATGAGAATCCTCCATGCCTAGCTTTTTCTGTTTATGCAAGCCTTTGCTCGCTCTAATATTATACCCTAGTATGCTTTTATCTAGCAGATTTTTTCTTTTTTGTACGTCCTAGTCCAATGATTATACCAGCTACCAAAACAACTCCTACCACTGCACATAGAATTACAACAGTGTAATCCTTTTTTACTGCTCCCTCAGGTAGTGTGTCTGCTAGGAAAACTATCTGGTGGTCATACCATTTCTGCTTTCTTTTGCTGAAGCTTGTGCACTCTACAGGTGCGTTTAGCTTATCCACTGAAACCTCGTAGGTATACTTATCGTCTACGATTTTAAACTCTGCGTACTTTGACTCGTCAGCCTTAACAGCTTCTTCGCCTGTTCCCATGAAAAGTCTTAGATATCCCTTTCCATTAAGCGTCAAAACTGCAGTCATCTTGCCATCTTTTACAGTCAGCTTTGCTTTTATGATATTAAACATTGATGAATCGCTTTCAACTTCGATGTCATATGTTCCGTCTTTGATGTCTTTTCCAGTAAGCTCCTTTAAATCCGGATTTGATACGTCTGTTCTAGCTCCTTTTTCGCTGTCCTGTGCGACCTGGTCGCTAGTCGACTTTGTCTCTGCGTATACGTCGTTCTTAAAAAGAACAGCCGATGTTTCGAGAACACCGGCTGTTACAACGCAGAGAGTAAGTAAGAAAATTACTAGTTTCTTCATTTGCTCTCCTTTAAAATTCTTGCCTAAATTTTTTCGAATTCATCTTATTTGAGTGAATCGATAGCTGCCTTTAAATGCTCTAGATAGATTTTCTGGATGTCATAATTCTGTCCTAGTCCTCTTAGAACTGGCTTAACTTCAAATCCTGCTGCCTTGAACTTTGATACCCAGCTATCTTCCCCATCGCCAGCCATATCGTTGTTTGCGTGGTCGCCTGCAACTACCATAAGTGGCTGAAGGATAACTCTCTTGTATTTTCCGCTTTCCTTTACCTGTGCGATAAGATCGTCAACTGAAGGTTTAGCCTCTACTGTTCCTACGAAGTAATCATTGTAACCAGCTGCCTTTAGTTTCTCCTGAAGTGTTGCATAAACCTTGTTTGAATCAGCTTCTGTTCCGTGGCCCATGAAGCAGATTGCTGTCTCTCCATCAAGGTATTCCTTAGTATCGTTTGTGATTGCTGCGATAACCTGCTTGAAGTCTTCATCGCTTGTTAGAAGTGGCTTGCCAAGAGCAATCTTATCGAACTTATCCTTGTACTTGTCAAGTTCCTTCTTAAGATCGTTATACTCAAGACCGTTCATAAGGTGTGTAGGCTGAACAACTAGAGTCTTAACTCCATTTGCAACAGCTCTATCAAGTGCCTGCTTTACATTGTCAATCTCAATATTCTCTTCCTTCTTGAGCTTGTCGATTATGATCTGAGCAGTGAACGCTCTGCGTACCTGATAATCAGGGTAAGCTTCTCTGATTGCATCTTCAATCGCACCGATTGTCACGTGTCTGCTGTTGCTGTAGCTTGTACCAAAGCTAACAACCAAAATTTCCTTATCGCTTGAAGCTTTTGCATTGCCACTGTCCTTCTTCTCTCCGCATCCTGTCAAAAGCATTGACATTGAGAGAACCGCGATAACTACTACAGATAATAATTTCTTCATACATTCCTCCTATTGTACAAAAAAGCGAAACAACTAAATAGGGATACCTCGCCCTAAGCAAAGTATCCCCGTAATTTATCAGTCAAACTCATAAAATCCAAGACACCAATTACTCGTGGCGGTCATCTTACAGTCTAGGCAGGTCTCCTGGCTCACGGCATATATTATCACACCTTCCCACATCTTTGGATGCAGTGGCATCTGTGTTTTAACCGTTTACAGTGACGAGTTCGCACAGGATTTACACCTGTTTCCCTTTTCACTAGAATTGCTCAAGTCTTTGATTTATATGTATCAAATTTATATGTATCAAAGCGAGATTTCTTACTAGCACCTAAACAAATATTAAGTTGTTTATATTAATATACAGATAATATCATTTCCTCGATAATTTTGCAATCACTTTGTCATTTAATCACAAAACTTAAACCACGTAAAAAGCTCTCCCAAATGGAGAGCTTCGTTTCTTATGTGTATAGGTCAAATTAGTCGATATTGTACTTGTTCTTGAACTTCTCAACACGTCCACCACGGTTGATGAACTTCTGCTGACCTGTAAAGAACGGATGGCACGCTGAGCAAACTTCTAGTCTTAGCTCTGGCTTAGTAGACTTAGTTACAAATGTGTTTCCGCATGCGCAAGTTACTTTACATTCCACATAATCAGGATGGATTCCTTCCTTCATGCTTGTACCTCTTTCCTGCTCAGGTCTCCCCGTGCATATATTTACTGATATTACAGCTCTATTATTGTATCACAGCAATAAGGGCTGTGCAAGATAGCAATTATAAAAATATTTTCTATTTGTTTTTAGTAAGGCTTTGTCTCATAGGATTTTAAACAGATATTTATTTATATTATTTTTTGAATTTATCACTATTTATACATACAAGAGTAAATATAACAATACCTCCAAAAACAACCCATGGAAATACGATAGCGATTATATTATTAATATATAGCCCAAAATCAAATGCTAATAAACAAAGAGCCATTCCTGTAAGAGTTTTACTAATAAATCTACCTATTTTCTCCATATCATAGACATTTCGTTCTTCGACTGACATAGTGTTAAACCCTGCTAATAACCAAAGTCCTTTGCCTCTTTTGAGAAAAAAGGCAATTATAATCAGTATTATGGCAAAAACGATTACAGGTATATATTGCATTTTATCCTCCAATCCGCCAATCCATTACTACTTTGACTTCTTAGCAAAGACAATTCTATCTCTATTTGCTAGATCCTTGAGCACCCTTATCGATGTGAAATCTCCGTTTCTAGATAGAAGCCCGCTCACAGCTTCGCCCTGATCATGACCTATCTCGAGCAGTAAAACGCCGCCCTTTCGCAGGTGACCACCTACTCCGCTCACAATTCTCTCATAGAAATCAAGTCCGCTTTCTCCACCATCAAGTGCGGAAAGCGGCTCGTGTTCACAGACCTCTTTCTGCAGAGTCGGGATTACTGAAGACTTGATGTACGGAGGGTTAGAGATAATCATGTCAAACTTTTGCTTGCGGAATTGCTTTGAAAAAGGCTTAAAAAGATCGCCCTGCTCAAACTTCACGGATTTTGCAACACCGTGCTTTTGCGCGTTCTCCTTGGCTACTTTGATTGCCCCTTCACTGATATCAGAGCAAGTTACATTAACCTTATTAGCAATTCTAGCTAGCGAAACACCTATAGCACCGCTGCCTGTACAAAGATCAAGTATATCCCATTCCTTGCGCTTTACATCCATGTCCTCCCCGCGAAGAGTTCCCGTATTTATTATCTCTAGCGCATCCTCAACGAGCGTCTCCGTATCCTGCCTTGGAATGAGCACGTTTTCGTTCACTATGAACTCAAGGCCCATGAATTCCTGGCTTCCCATGATGTATTGAACAGGCTCTCCCTTACTTCGTCTATCAATCAACTCAAAATACTTATCGCAAAGTCTATCCTGAAGTACTTCCTGATATTCTAGGATGATTTTTGAAAATGGAATGTCCATCATGTAACAGTATAGAATTTTGCAATCACGCGTGGCATCTGCGATATCGCTGTCCATGAGCTGCTTTTCACCCATGGTTAACATTTCTTTGACTAGTAGACTCATTCCTTATTTCCTTCTCGCTCTATATGTCTTTCCTCAATCAAATTTGCATCCTTGTCGCAAATTCCCTCAATATAAGGTGTTTCCTTTGGTACTAGAACCGCCTTCATTGAGGCTATTGCAACCTCTAGCTGCTCATTTGTCGGCTCCTTTGTTGTCAGCTTCTGAAGAAGAATTCCAGGCATGCTCATCATCTTAACAAGCGTTCCATCGCTCCTTCCTGCCCACTTGAGCACCTCGTACGAAAGCCCTGCAACAACCGGTATCAAGACAATTCTTGACACTATTCTCATCAGCAGATTAGGCCACCCAAGCATAGAGAACAAAATCAAGCTTATGACCATAACAAACATCAAAAAGCTCGTTCCACAGCGCGGATGAAGTGTGTAAAAGCTCTGTGCATTCTCAGGCGTTAGCTCAAGTCCATTCTCAAAGCAGTGAATAGTCTTGTGTTCCGAGCCGTGATACTGAAATGTTACGCGAATGTCCTCCATCTTACTTATCAAAAGTATATAGCCTATGAACATCAAAATTCTCAAAAGTCCCTCAGCGAGGTTGAGCAAAATATGATTCTTTGTCACCTTACCTAGCAAGTTTACGACCACGGTTGGAAACAGCACGAAAGCAAGCACGCTCACAGCGATTGCTATCAGAACCGAGCAATAAATCATCAAATTCCAAATAGCCTTTTCTCCAAAGTGTTTAACTAGCCATGACTCAAGCTTACCAGGCTTTGCCTCTTCAGCAGCCTCAGCGCCTTCCTCGTCTATCGTATATGCCTCAAGCACATCAGCTGAATATATTAAAGTCTTCATACCTATGACCATGGAGCTAAAAAACGAAACCACTCCGCGGACAATAGGAATCTTGGCCCAGCTTCCGATAGGCTTTATTGGCTGAGTCTTTATGTGAATTCTGCCGTCGGGAACACGCATCGCAATCGCCATGCGATCTGCACCGCGCATCATCACGCCTCCCATTACAGCCTGTCCACCTATGGCAGTAGGGCAGGCATCCTTCAAAAAAATCTTACTTAAATCCATTAAATCCCCTTACATGTATTTCTTCTGGTCCTGTCCTAGGATCTTCTTAATAACCTGAATGAAGTTCTTGTTGTTCGTTGTATTTGCAAGATTATCTATGATAATCTCTGAAACCTCATGCGGATTTACATTTGATAGAGCTCTCCTCATAGTCCAAATTGCCTCAAGCTCAGCCTGAGTCATCAAAAGATCTTCACGTCTTGTGCCAGACCTATTGAGATCAAAGGCAGGGAAGATTCTCTTCTCAGAGAGCTTGCGATCAAGATGTAATTCCATATTACCTGTACCCTTGAATTCCTCGTATATAACATCATCCATTCTAGAGCCTGTCTCAACAAGAGCTGTTGCAAGTATTGTGATACTTCCGCCCTCCTCAACATTACGAGCAGCTCCAAAGAACTTCTTAGGCTTGTAAAGTGCACTCGGATCAAGGCCACCGGACAGCGTTCTTCCTGAAGTTGGCTCAACAAGATTATATGCTCTTGCAAGTCTAGTGATACTATCTAGCAAAATTACTACGTCCTTCTTGTGCTCAGCAAGTCTCTTAGCTCTAGCGAGAACCATCTCAGCAACCTTGACGTGATGCTGAGGTCTCTCATCAAAAGTGGAATATATTACCTCGCCGCTGCTAAGTGAGCGCTTCATATCCGTTACTTCCTCAGGTCTTTCATCAACTAAGAACACGATTAGCTCAACGTCAGGGTGATTTTGCTCTATGCTGTTTGCGATTCTCTTTAGAAGCGTTGTCTTACCAGCCTTTGGTGGTGCAACAATGAGTCCTCTCTGACCCTTTCCTATAGGGGAAATCAGGTCGATAAGTCTCATGGAAAGGTCCTTTGATGTTCTCTCAAGCGTGAGTCTCTCCTGCGGAAATATCGGTGTCAAATCCTCAAAATCCGGCCTCTTTATGGCAATTCCAGGCTCATCATCGTTTACAGTCTTAACGTAAAGCAGAGCACCGAATCTCTCACCATCATTTGGAAGTCTTGAAATTCCGCATACCTTATCACCAGTTTTAAGATTGAATCTTCTGATCTGAGTCGGTGAAACATAGATATCCTTATCGCTAGTAAGGAAGTTATTGAATCTCAAAAAACCAAAGCCATCCTCAGCAATTTCAAGTATACCGCAAACCTCGGGCCTTGGCCTTGAGTCGCGTATTTCCTTTGCTGTAAGCTTTTGCTCGGCATCTGCATCAGAAACCTCTATATCATCAATTTTCGGCTCAATAGCATCCAAAGAATCGCTACTACCTTCCTTGGAAGCAGTCTCCTCAGCCGCTACAGCAGGCTTCTCCTCAGGCTCCTCAGGCTTGACCTTGCGTGGTCTCCCCCTCTTCTTCGGTGCAGGAGCACTCTCTTCTTCACTAAGCTTTTCCTCGATTGCTTCGCTTTCAATCAAAATTTTACTCTTTGCCATAAATCAAAACCTAGGCTTACGCCTCCCTTTCTGACACAAACTCATCGCATATATTAAACTAATCAAAACTCGTCTGGAAATACACGGTCTGAACCGACCGCTCAAAGGTAATAATATGATTCCTAATTATATTACATTTGAAATCAAAATGTAACCCCAAAATTCAAGTTAAAAGCATGTAGAAAATAAAAACTGCCCCACCAAAGCCATCAATCTAGCTTTGATAAAGCAGCTATAAATTCATATATTTTCTCTGAGACTACTTTCCTCTAGAACTCTGCACTCTTAGGAGTTCTTGGGAACGGAATTACGTCTCTGATGTTGCTTACACCTGTGAGATACATTACCATTCTCTCAAATCCAAGTCCGTAGCCAGCGTGCTTAACACCACCGTACTTACGAAGATCTAGGTACCAGCTGTAATCCTTAGCGTCAAGTCCCATAGCCTCCATTCGGCTTGTTAGAACATCGATACGTTCTTCTCTCTGGCTTCCGCCGATGATTTCGCCAACGCCCGGAACGAGAAGGTCGCAAGCAGCAACAGTCTTGTTGTCGTCGTTTACTCTCATGTAGAAGGCCTTGATATCCTTAGGATAATCTGTTACGAACAGCGGCTTCTTGAAAATCTCCTCTGTCAAATAACGCTCGTGCTCTGTCTGAAGGTCGATTCCCCACTCTACTGGATACTGGAACTCCTTGCCTGACTTCTGAAGAAGTTCAACAGCCTCAGTATATGTAACCCTGCCAAAGTCTGATGAAACAATGCCATGTAGACGCTCTAGCAGTCCCTTATCAACAAACTTGTTAAAGAACTCCATCTCCTCAGGTGCATGCTCAAGCACGTAGTTAATAATGTACTTAACCATAGCCTCTGCAAGCTTCATGTTATCCTCAAGATCAGCAAAAGCAATCTCAGGCTCTATCATCCAAAACTCTGAAGCATGTCTTGCTGTGTTTGAATTCTCAGCACGGAATGTAGGACCAAATGTGTAGATGTTTCTGAAAGCCATAGCATAAGCCTCACCCTCAAGCTGTCCGCTTACTGTAAGACCTGTGTGCTTTCCGAAGAAATCCTGGCTGTAATCTATCTGACCCTCTTCAGTTCTTGGAATATTATCTAAATCAAGCGTTGTGATCTGGAACATCTCGCCAGCACCCTCAGCATCACTACCTGTGATAATTGGTGTGTGAGTGTAAACGAAGTTCTGATCCTGGAAGAACTTATGAATAGCGTAAGCCGAAATTGATCTCACACGGAAAACCGCTGAGAACAGGTTACTTCTTGGTCTTAGGTGAGCAATCTCACGCAAAAACTCTACCGAATGGCGCTTCTTCTGAAGTGGATAATCCGCATCAGTATCTGCCTCAATCAAAACCTCCTCAGCCTTAATCTCAAACGGCTGCTTCGCATCCGGAGTAAGCTCTAGCTTTCCTCTTACGCAAAGCGCAGCTGAAACCTTAGCCTTTCCTATCTCATCAAAATTAGCAAGCTTATCGGCCTCATAAACTATCTGAACAGGTGTGAAAAAGCTACCATCATTCAGCTCGATAAACCCAAATTTATTGGAATTTCGATTAGTTCTTACCCAACCTCTAACCGTAACTTCCTTGCCCGCATATTCTGCTGTGTTTCTGTGTAATTCTCTTAGCTGAATTGACTCCATATCTTTCCATCCTTTTAATTTATTTGATTTACTAGTCCATCAAAGCATCTTAGAATCAAAAATCCCACTTTGCATGACAAACATCCAATCAGTGGGATTTATTATAGCACAAAAGCAATGGTCCTGCAATTTATCGCAATAAGAATGTTACTTGGCTTTCTTTTTTTGACTATATAATACTCCAAAGCTAATTGGCAGTGTTACTATCAGTATTATCGCGATTGTCTTATTTATGTACATGTACTCATCCATTTTATAAAGAGGAATCATGTAATTTAGTATAAAAGCTGGTATTAGCAATATCAGATTTAGTATCAAGGTGCAAATCAATAGAGGTTTATTTATTGTACTTTTACGCATTATAATTAGTTCTCTTGCAATAAGTATAGGCGTCATAATACTCGCAAGAAAATTATCAGCTGCCAAATCCTCCTGATCTTTTAAAAATGTCCATATGAGCATCAAAGAAAATATAACACCAGTGTACTTATAAATTTGTTCATTAATTTTTTTAGAAGTATTCATTGCTATACCGCCTTTCTATACACTATTTAAAATAGTTATTAGAATAGATATCTTATTGACATCCCTACAATAAAACCAGCAATAAATATTAGTACGTACTCGATTTTCTTCTTCCTGCTCATAGAACCACCACCTATCTAACTTGATAATATCCCCTATATTCAGAAAAATCAAGTTTTTTTGTGGAGCTATGGTATAATATCAGGTAGAAGGATTTTACTAGGTTTAGCTAAAAGACAATAAGACATTCAAAGCATTGAAAAATGCATATCTTATTTGAAAGTTGAGGTACTAAATTGCTCTTTATCGAAATACTTATGGGCGCCGCTATCTTGTATCTGTTTTCAATGTTTTCAATTTTTTTTCATGAACTTGGGCATTTATCAGGATATAAAATTACAACTAAATCTAATGACTGGATTATTCAACTTGGTACCGGAAAAGAGCTTTTTCGCACTAAGCGTCTAAGATATCATGCGATTCCTATTGGTGGTGCGTTTTTATTTGAGCATGGACTAAAAACCAAAAAAGAACAGTTATTAATGTCTTTCGGTGGGCCAATGTTTACAGCAGTATTACTTATTCTATTATTTATTTTACAAAGACACCCACTTGGATATATTTCAAATGATGCTATTGTTTGGATGCGCAATTACAATTTGTGGGCACTATTTTTCACGCTTATTCCAATGAAATATCCGGCTTGTTTAGGAATTGATGATGTCAAAGTTAGCGATGGAATGGCTATATTGCATGCGCTACGCAATAACAATAAAGATACAAAAAGATAATAAAATACCATATTTAAGCACCAAAAAACGCTACCTTTCGGTAGCGTTTCAGACTGTAGACAAAGCTCGTCCGAGCAACCTCGGTTCGGGCTTTTTCTATGTCATAAAACATATGAAATATCAGCAAATTGTGGTATAATATTAGTATAGAAAGGTTGGTATTTCAATGATTACAAAGAATAACAAACGACTTGATCAAATGCAGATAGTATCACTTGAATCATTAGTTCCTGAGGAACATTTACTTAGAAAAATCGACAAGGCTGTAGATTTTTCATTCATTTACGATTTAGTTGAAGGAAAATATTCATCTGATACGGGCAGACCAAGTCTTGATCCTGTAACATTGATTAAAATACCAATAATCCAATATATGTTTGGAATAAAAAGTATGAGACAAACCATTAAAGATATTGAAGTTAATGTTGCATACAGATGGTTTCTTGGGCTTGACTTTAATGATTCGGTGCCTCATTTTAGCACATTTGGAAAGAATTACAAAAGAAGATTTGAAGGTACAGATTTGTTTGAGCAGATATTCATAGAAATACTTCTTCAATGTATGAATCATAAATTAGTATGTACAGATGAAATATTTGTTGATGCAACTCACATAAAAGCAGCAGCAAACAGAAAGAAAGCAAAGAAAATATTAGTTGCGAAGAAGTCTGCAAGATTTTACGATGAGAAGCTAAAAAAGGAAATCAATGAAGATAGACAAGAACATGGCAAAAAGAACTTAAAGTCCAAAGACGATGATGAGCATATAGATGGTGATGGAATTGAAGTAAAAGAGCAAAAGCAAAGCACAGTAGATCCTGAGAGCGGATGGTTCCATAAAGGTGAGCATAAAGAGGTATTTGCATACGCAATAGAGACAGCATGCGATAAACATGGGTGGATACTTGATTACACGGTACATCCGGGAAATGAACATGATAGTACAACATTTCCAAAGCTTTACAATAAACTAAAGAAATTTAATCCTACACATATTGTACTTGATGCAGGCTACAAAACTCCAGCAATAGCAAAGCTTCTGATAGACGATGGGATAACACCTGTAATGCCGTACAAAAGGACTTACAGTAAAAATGGATTCTTTAGTAAAAATGAATTTGTTTATGATGAGTATTACGATGAATATATATGTCCTGAGCATAAGATACTAAGTTATTCTACAACCAACAGAGAGGGATATAAGGAGTATAGGAGCAACAAGAAAATTTGCAAAGATTGTTCTTCTTTGGGGAAGTGTACTTCAAGTAAACAGAAACAGAAAATATTAACAAGACATATATGGAGTGAGTATATTGAGCAGTGTGAAGATATACGCTTAAGAAAAGGGATGAAAGAGCTCTATGCGTTAAGAAAAGAAACGATAGAGCGGTGTTTTGGTACAGCAAAAGAGCATCATGGTATGAGATATACGCAGCAAAGGGGAAAAGATAAAATGCTGATGAAAGTCGGATTAACCTTTGCGTGTATGAATATGAAAAAGTTAGCGAGGATACTATGGAATAGAGAATCGCTTAAAACTAATACGCATCTTTTTTTAAAACTGATTAGAAGATACTCTGTATCAATAAGTTTAGTTTAACGAAAAAAGCCCGAAATCAACGAAGTTGATACGAGCTTTGTCTACAGTCTGAGAAGTACGATATACTTCTTTTTTTTATTGCTCAAACATCGAAATATTTACTAAGAAAGTGTTATCACTTCGTTTAAAAAGCACTATATTGACAGAGGAATTTTTAAAAGCTATACTAGTACAGAATTAGTAAATATTGCAAGCAACCTAAAGTGTTATCACTTCGTAATAAACTTTAGTCGCTTGTCAAGGGGATAGCTCCCCTTGAATCCCCTTAAAAATAAACTAAAAGTTTTATCACATATTTAGTTTATTTTTACAAGAAAGCAGGCATTGTATGAATAAAAAAAGACCTAAGCAAATTACATTTAGAGCCAGCCAAGAAGAGTATGAAATAATACAGAAAAAGATAAAAAAGAGTGGACTTAAACAACAGAAATTTTTATTAAAGATGGCGATGGAAAAAGAGATTGTTTTTGTTGAGGGACTTACGGAGCTTTTAACAGAAGTAAAACGACAAGGCAATAATCTTAACCAGCTAACTAGAAAATTATATAGTAACGGATATATTGATTATAAAAATGAGCTACCTAAGATGGAAAAGGAGTGGGAAGAAGTATGGCAATTGTTAAAGTCGTATCTTCAAAAGCAAGTATAACTAATGCCATTGATTATGTTACAAAGAAAGAAAAGACAAATGGTAAATTAGTTAGTGGATATAATTTAAACGCAAAGTATGCTAAAGAGCAGATGGCTATTACTAAAAAATTATGGGATAAAACTGGAGGGAGAACATATAAGCACTTTGTCCAGTCCTATCATAAAGACGAAGAAATAGACTTAGAAAAGGCTCACGAATTAGCATACCAATTTGTAGAGAGAGCCGAGCTATTCAAAGACTTTGAAGTTTTGATTGCAACTCATAGCGATAAAGAGCATATACATACTCATTTTATAGTTAACTCTGTAAATGCCAGCACAGGTAAAAAGTTTCAGATGAAGAAAACGGATCTTGATGTATTAAGAAATATTTCAGATGAAATATGCCGTAAAAATGGACTAACCATAACTAAAGATGGTAAAAGTTTTGAGGGTGAAAAAAGAGTAAGTATATCTGCACCAACTAAAGAAACTTATAGACAGCTCAAGAAAGCTTCAGAAAAAAAAGCTACAAGCTATATAGAAAATATTGCAAAGGCTATTATAGAGTTAAAGGAAATAGCTAAAAGCAAATTTGAATTTATAGAGCTTATGAAGAATAAAGGCTTTGAGGTATTATGGAGTGATAATAAAAAGAATGTGACTTATGTTGATCTAGCAAGAAAAAAGGCTGGAGAGATAAAATACAAAGTGAGAGATAGTAGATTAGAAAAGTATTACAATATGGCTTTTGGAAAATCACTGGAGCTTTGCTTTGAAAAAAATCGTGAAGAAGTCAATATTGATGGTGAGTTAAGTATCATAGATAGATTAAAAGAAAAATATGTAGATACTAAGCAAGAAAAAGCCGAAATTAGAGGACATAATACTGAAAGCATAGAGAATGTCAGCTCTGATACTAAAATCGCTAAAATGGGCGATTTTATATCAGAAAGCGATAACGAAAGTAAACTAGAAGCTTTTTATATGAATTATGCATCAGATGAATGCAATAAAGAGCGAAATAAGAAGTGTGTTATTTCTGGATTAATAACACAGATAGAAACTATAGAACCAAGAGAAGAAATAGGAGAATATGATAAAGTTATCTTAGTGACTTTATCTGAAATGGATAAAAGAGGTAAAAAAGAATATATATTACAAGCACAAGGCGACCAAGGACAAAAGCTTTTGGAACTAGAAAAGGATAAGTATATATCTTTAATAGCTGAACCAAGATTCCTTGATTTAAAAGGAATTAATGGTGAAGAAGTATCTTGTGAAAAGTATTTAGTTAGAATGATTGACGAAAATGGCGATATAGGAAGAGAAGTAGAACAATTACTTACAGACTATAGCAGTGGTAAAATTGATGCAATATATCAAGAGGATGATATAGAAAGCGAGCATAATAGCTTTAACCCAATAGAAATGGCAATTGAAAGAGCTACTAGAGAGATTAAAAATAAAGAAAATAATCGTAGTATATCAAAAGATGATGATATAGAGATGGAAATATAAAAAGCTAGCCATATGGCCAGCTTTTTATTGGTATTTAACTTATCAACTGATATATCGATATGTTAATATAGTGTTAACTATTGCTAGTGATATTGCGATAAGTACCAAAGTTTTAGATACTTTTTTATTTTTTTTGAAGTTATGACTTAAGAAAAACAGTGTAATCATTATAACATCTAATAAAATTATAACTTTGTTCATTTCCTTACTCCATTAGCTATTGTTTCGAAATCCAAAATAATACTGGTGGAACACCATGTCTAAGCCTTAAAATAACTCCGTTACCAGCATCAACAGAATTTATTAGATAACCAAGCCCAACAATCATGGCTGCAGCTACTGGATCAAATGCACCAGCGATTGCTGATGGAAGGGCATGATTTCTATAAATATAACTAACCGCTGAGTGGCTGAGATATACATCCCATCCATACCATCTAAAAATTACTTTTGTAACACCTCCACGACGTGCCATAACTATATTTTTATTAGTCGTTTCATATTCAAAATCATTATCTTTTAAATATGTGTTGGTATTATTAATAATACTATTTACATAATTTATTTCGGCATCTGTAACATTTGCAGGTAGTGATGCAGTATCAATATAATATTGATTAGTAGAAGCATCATATTCTACATACGGATCGACTTTATTTATAATATCATAAGATGCAACGATTTCTTTGCTTTTAATGATATCGTGACCTGAATATTGTACCCCATCCAAATCAATATCAATTGTTGATGAATCTGCGAAACTCAAACTTGTATATGAAAAACAAAGAATCAATGCCATTATACATGCTATATATTTTGAAAAGCGTTTAACTAACATAATATCCTCCATTCTTATAAATTGATATATGCTGTAATGTAATATAAAAATACTTTAATTGAACATCGGAGTCACCTCTTTCTGTAATTCATTTATTAAATAAAAAATAAATTAGAATTATCAAAAAAACAAGTCTTTTGTTTTCTTGATAATTATGGTAATATATTCAGAATGAGTTAATAATATAACGCCCATAGAGAGGGGTATAGGTATGGATATAATCTTATGGAGTAGACACACAAAAAAATGTGTGTTATTATTTATTCAAGTTTTTCCTATTTATATATATTGATAATATAACGCCCATAAGGAGGGTATGGTTATGGATATAACATCATATTTATTCAATAAAGGACTATCTGAAGTTTCATATAAGGATTTTTATCGTGATATTTTTCCTAAAGATTCTTTTGAGGATAAAGGTATTTATGAGCAAGGAAAATACAACGGTATTATTGTTGAGGTTACAAAAGAAAAAAAATCAGATGGAAAGACTAGGATTTTAAGACATACATTAACTGATGATTTAGATAAACTAGATGAGGTTGTTGGAAGAAAAAACTTTTGTCTTATGTCACCTATAAGCTATGCTGGAAAACAAAGAAAGAGTGGAAATGCAAGGTTTATATATGCAATAGCAATTGATCTTGATGGGATAAAAGAAGAAATAAATCTAAAAACTTTATTTAGGCAAATAGAAAGAACAGATTATCTTCTTGAAAATGAGGTTTATTTAGGTCTTCCAGCTCCGTCATATTTAGTTTCAAGTGGAACTGGCTTGCATTTATATTATGTTTTAGAAAAGCCTATTCCTCTTTTTAGAAACATTTCTGAGCAGTTAGAGATATTAAAAAGACGATTAACTTGGCAAGCATGGACACAAGGAGCTTCAGAATTACACGATAATATACAATATGAAAGTTTATTCCAAGGTTTTCGTATTGTAGGAACAGTAACAAAAGCTGGTGATATAACAAGAGCCTTTAGATTTAGCGACTGTAAGAAATATACGATAGAAGAATTAAATAGAAATGTACCTAATGAATATCGAGTAAAAAACATTGTATATAAGAGTGATTTAAAACTTTCAGATGCTAAGGAAAAATATCCAGAATGGTATCAAAAACGCATTGTTGAAAAACAAAAGAAAGGTACCTGGACTTGTCATAGAGGACTATATGATTGGTGGATAAGAAAAATTCGTGATGGAGCAACACAAGGTCATAGATATTGGTGTATTTTGACTCTAGCATCATATGCAAAAAAATGTGGAATAAGTTACGATGAATTATTAAGTGATAGTATAGGTCTAATTGATTTTTTAAATACTAGAGGTGATGCGTTTACTATTGATGATGTAACGAAAGCAATTGAAGCCTATAACGATGATTATATAACTTATCCAATAGATACCATTGTTGCAAGAACAGATATAAAGATTGAAAAGAATAAGAGGAATGGTCGAAAACAAGTATTGCACTTAAAATTGGCAAGAGCAAACAGAGATATTTTACAAGAGGAAAAAGGGCAATATTGGTATGATAATAGCCCACATACTGGACGAAAACCTAAGCGAGATATTGTTAAGGAATGGAGAAAGAATAACCCAAATGGAAAACCTAAGGAGTGCATAATTGCTACAGGGTTAAATAAAAACACTGTATATAAGTGGTGGGATTAAAATATATAATTGTTGATATTTCAAGGTTTTATGTACTCTTTTGTGATGAAGTATGATAAAATCAATGATAAATCAATGATTTCTCATTTGAAAGGATAAAACATTGAAAATTCAAGAGTTTGCAGAGTCAAGAAACCTAAAGGTTAATACAGTACATGTTTATTTAAATAAGCATAAAGAAATCTTAGAAGATTGTTTTAGAGATGGTAAGTATCTATGCATAAACGAAGATAGCAAAGGCTTTGAGTTGTTATGCAAAAAATATCCTTTGCCACAGCCTGTAAATGTTATTGAAGATACTGAGAGTAGAAAAAAGCTCATAGTTGCACAAGAGATGATAATAAAACTACAAAAAGAATTATCTGAAGCAAGGATAAAGATTGAGAGTGTAAAATATAAGGAATACTTGCTGGAAACTGAAACGAATCGAGCAGATAAAGCAGAGAATGAACTGAATATAGAAAAAGAAAAGATAGAGGAAATAGAAAAAATAAATAAAGAGCTAAACGAAGAAATTGATAAGCTTAAGAATAGATCGTTTTGGAGCAGAGTTTTTAATAAGTAAATTGACATCTTAAAATATATGTAATACAATGTAATACATATAGAGAGGAGTAATGTTATGACTATTTCTTTAAGACTAAATGAAGCAGACACTAAGCTTTTTAAGAGTTACGCTAAAATGAACGGAATGACTATATCGGAATTAGTAAGGAGTTCAGTTATTGAACGAATCGAAGATGAATATGATTTAAATCTATATAAAGAAGCTATGGCTGAGTTTAATGCAGATCCAGTAACATATTCTCTTGATGAGGTCGAAAGAGAGCTGGGACTAATATGAATTACAGTATTGTTTTTACTAAAAAGGCATTAAAAGAACTAAAGAAATTAGATAAGTATACGGCATCTCTTATTACTGGTTGGCTAAGAAAAAATATTGAAGGCTGTACAGACCCTAGGATACATGGAAAAGGATTAACATCTAACCGAAGTGGAGAATGGAGATATAGAGTAGGTAATTATAGGGTAATTGCAGAAATAAAAGATGAACAGGTTATAGTGCTGGTTGTTGCAATAGGACATAGAAGTAACATCTATGAAAAGCAGTAAAAAAAAACAGAGTGCTACGCAGATATTTTCGCAAAAAAAGAAGTACGATATACTTCTCAGACTGTAGACAAAGCTCGTCCGAGCAACCTCGGTTCGGGCTTTTTCTATGTCATAAAACATATGAAATATCAGCAAATTGTGGTATAATATTAGTATAGAAAGGTTGGTATTTCAATGATTACAAAGAATAACAAACGACTTGATCAAATGCAGATAGTATCACTTGAATCATTAGTTCCTGAGGAACATTTACTTAGAAAAATCGACAAGGCTGTAGATTTTTCATTCATTTACGATTTAGTTGAAGGAAAATATTCATCTGATACGGGCAGACCAAGTCTTGATCCTGTAACATTGATTAAAATACCAATAATCCAATATATGTTTGGAATAAAAAGTATGAGACAAACCATTAAAGATATTGAAGTTAATGTTGCATACAGATGGTTTCTTGGGCTTGACTTTAATGATTCGGTGCCTCATTTTAGCACATTTGGAAAGAATTACAAAAGAAGATTTGAAGGTACAGATTTGTTTGAGCAGATATTCATAGAAATACTTCTTCAATGTATGAATCATAAATTAGTATGTACAGATGAAATATTTGTTGATGCAACTCACATAAAAGCAGCAGCAAACAGAAAGAAAGCAAAGAAAATATTAGTTGCGAAGAAGTCTGCAAGATTTTACGATGAGAAGCTAAAAAAGGAAATCAATGAAGATAGACAAGAACATGGCAAAAAGAACTTAAAGTCCAAAGACGATGATGAGCATATAGATGGTGATGGAATTGAAGTAAAAGAGCAAAAGCAAAGCACAGTAGATCCTGAGAGCGGATGGTTCCATAAAGGTGAGCATAAAGAGGTATTTGCATACGCAATAGAGACAGCATGCGATAAACATGGGTGGATACTTGATTACACGGTACATCCGGGAAATGAACATGATAGTACAACATTTCCAAAGCTTTACAATAAACTAAAGAAATTTAATCCTACACATATTGTACTTGATGCAGGCTACAAAACTCCAGCAATAGCAAAGCTTCTGATAGACGATGGGATAACACCTGTAATGCCGTACAAAAGGACTTACAGTAAAAATGGATTCTTTAGTAAAAATGAATTTGTTTATGATGAGTATTACGATGAATATATATGTCCTGAGCATAAGATACTAAGTTATTCTACAACCAACAGAGAGGGATATAAGGAGTATAGGAGCAACAAGAAAATTTGCAAAGATTGTTCTTCTTTGGGGAAGTGTACTTCAAGTAAACAGAAACAGAAAATATTAACAAGACATATATGGAGTGAGTATATTGAGCAGTGTGAAGATATACGCTTAAGAAAAGGGATGAAAGAGCTCTATGCGTTAAGAAAAGAAACGATAGAGCGGTGTTTTGGTACAGCAAAAGAGCATCATGGTATGAGATATACGCAGCAAAGGGGAAAAGATAAAATGCTGATGAAAGTCGGATTAACCTTTGCGTGTATGAATATGAAAAAGTTAGCGAGGATACTATGGAATAGAGAATCGCTTAAAACTAATACGCATCTTTTTTTAAAACTGATTAGAAGATACTCTGTATCAATAAGTTTAGTTTAACGAAAAAAGCCCGAAATCAACGAAGTTGATACGAGCTTTGTCTACAGTCTGAAACGCTACCTTTCGGTAGCGTTTTGATTTTACTATATTTCAGCTTACGCTAGTGCTGCCGTAATGATTGACATTGTGTAGATTTCCTCTGCATTGCAACCGCGTGATAGGTCGTTGATAGGAGCATTTAGACCCTGAAGAATTGGGCCGTATGCGTCGAATCCGCCAAGTCTCTGAGCAATCTTGTAGCCGATGTTTCCTGCTTCGATTGAAGGGAATATGAATGTGTTAGCCTGACCTGCAACCTTTGATCCCTTGCACTTTGTCTCTGCAACAACTGGTGATACTGCTGCGTCAAACTGTAGCTCACCGTCGATAGCTAGCTCCGGAGCCATTTCCTGAGCCTTGATTGTAGCGTCGTGTGAAAGCTTAACAGTGCCGCCCTTTCCTGAGCCCTTTGTTGAGAAACTTAGGATTGCAACCTTAGGGTCGATGTCAAATATCTGAGCAGTTCTTGCTGTCTCAACTGCAACCTCAGCTAGCTTCTCTGCTGCTGTGTATGTTACATTGCCTTCCTTGTCAACTGTATCCTGATAATCGATGTTGATTGCGCAGTCACCCATAGCTAGGCGCTCATCTCCGCGAACCATGATAAAGCATGAGCTTACAAGGTGTGCACCTGGCTTTGTCTTAACTAGCTGAAGAGCTGGTCTTACAGTGTCAGCAGTTGAATATGTAGCTCCTCCGAGAAGGCAGTCAGCCTTACCCATCTTAACTAGCATAGTTCCAAAGTAGTTTCCGTGGCTTAGCATTTCGCGAGCTTCATCCTCTGAAAGCTTGCCCTTACGAAGCTCTACCATAGTAGCAACCATTGCATCCATCTCTGCATAGTTCTTAGGATCTAGGATTTCGCAGCCTGAAAGGTCGTATCCGTGAGCCTTTGATGCCTCATCAAATTCAGCCTGAGTTCCTACTAGGATAACCTTTAGGATATTCTGCTTTGTTAGCTTTTCTGCTGCATCCATAACTCTCTGGTCCGGTCCGTCTGGAAGCACGATTGTGCGAGGTGTTTCCTTTAGCTTGTCGATTAACTTATCAAAAATATTCACTTTGATTCCTCCCATCAAATGTTAGTTGAATTCATACCCAAATATTTTACCACAAAATTGTCAAAACTTCAAACCTAGACAGGTGATTTCTTGCAGATTTGAACATTCTCTGATTCTATCCATCAAAGCTCGACCTTGTCGATAATGCCTTTTAGCTTTGAGATTGTCACGCCGTAGTTCGTAACTGGAACCCCGGCAGCCCTTGCCTTTTCTATGCGGTTCAAAACATGAGCTCTATTGAACATACAGCTTCCGCACATGATTATGAGGTCGTAATCTAGCTCTTCAGGAAAATCCAGTCCTCTAGAGAAATCTATGCTCATATTACCGTATTTCTTTCTCAGCAAAGCAGGAATCTTCACCCTGCCTATGTCCTCTTCGAGCGGCGCATGCGTACAGGCCTCTGAAATCAAAACCCTTGAGTTCTCATTAAGGGCGTCAATTGCGGCAGCACCCTTGACTAGCTCCTCGATATCTCCTTTTGATCTTGCCATCAAAATGGAAAATGACGTGATATTCGATTCTTCAGGCTTTAGCGCGTAAACCTCTGCAAACACCTGGGAGTCCGTGATTATGAGAGCTGGAGGATTCTTTAGAAGCTCTAAAGTTCTCTTCATGTCTTCAGTCTTACAAGATGTAATACTGCAGCCCAAATCGAGAAGCGCCCTCATTGTCTGCACCTGCGGAAGAATAAGTCTTCCCTTTGGTGCCTGAATATCCTGTGGCATTACGAGCAAAACAGATTCGCCCCCAGAAAGAAGTCCCTCTAGCAGAGGTCTATCTCCGCTGACATCCTTTGCTGCCTCTCTTATAGCTTCTAGGACTGCATCCTTATCAAATGCTACGTATCCCTCTGCTAGCTCTGTATTCGCTGACGCATCGCCTAATTGCGAACCATTAAAAACCTTGATTAAAGGCTTTTTTCTTGCCATTAGAGCCGAGAGAAGTCTCTTGTTTTTTTCGCCCCTCTCAACGTAGATATATATGTCGCACTCATCTAAAACCTTGCTCGTGCGCTGCATTCTCTGTGCTCCGAGCTCACTATCATCCTCAAAACCAGCCGTATCTATGAGCGTCGATGCTCCAACGCCCTGAATTTCCATCGGTTTATATACTGGGTCTGTGGTGGTTCCTCTGACCTCTGAGACCAGCGACACGCTTTGACCGCTGAGAAGGTTCAGAAGTGTTGATTTTCCGGAGTTAGTATCTCCGAATATTCCTATGTGGACGCGGTTTGCCTTTGCAACACCTTCGCCCTTAAAATCTAAAATCTCTTTCTCCATCTTCAATCTTCTTTAGGAACTTCCTTGTCTTTTCAATAACAACAGGGTTTGTTATGCTCTTCATAGATTCTTCGATAACCTGATTTCCCTTTGCCTTTATCTCTTCGTCACCGTAGTCTTCGATGTATTCCTTTAGGGTTATCAAAGCGTTCGGATGACAGCAGTTTACTATCTGTCCACTCTTTAGAAGGCTCATGAACCTGTCTCCAGTTCTTCCTTCTCTATAGCAGGCTGTGCAGAAGCTTGGAACATGTCCTAGCTCAAGTAGCCAGTCTATAACGTCATCAAGCGGCCTTGTATCTGAAATATCAAATTGTGCGGATTCTTCCTCTATATCTTTGATATAGCCTCCGACAGCAGTCTTTGATCCTCCAGAAATCTGGCTAATGCCAAGCTCCAAAGCCTTACGTCTCATTTCGACGCCTTCTCTTGTCGATATAATCATTCCTGTGTAAGGAACTGAAATTCTTATTAGCGCAATTAGCTTCTCGAAAATCTCATCGTCAAGCGCATTTGTAAACTCATTTGTATCAATGTCATCCGCTGGGCAGATTCTTGGCATTGAAATCGTATGTGGTCCAACGCCATACTTTGCCTCTAGGTGCTCTGCGTGCATCAAAAGTCCTACGAGCTCATAGTGATAGCTCTCTAGTCCGTATAGAACTCCAAGTCCTACGTCATCTATACCGCCGTCCATGGCTCTATCCATAGCCTCTGTATGGTAAGCATAGTTCGCCTTTGGTCCTGTCGGATGCTGACGCTCGTAGTTTTCCTTGTTATATGTTTCCTGGAATAGGATATATGTACCGATTCCTACTTCCTTTAGCTTGCGGTAGCTTTCAACATCAGTTGCTGCGATGTTTACATTTACTCTTCTAATTGAGCCGTTTCTATGCTTTGTATCATAGATGGTTTTGATGCTTTCAATAACGTACTCTAGTGGATTGTTTATCGGATCCTCGCCAAGCTCAAGCGCGATTCTCTTATGTCCCATATCCTGAAGTGCGATAACCTCTGCACGAATCTCATCCTGTGTCAGCTTAAGTCTAGGTATGTTCTTATTCTTAGCATGGTATGGACAGTATACGCATCCGTTTATGCAGTAATTTGATAGATAAAGCGGTGCGAACAATACGATTCTATTTCCGTAGAAGCGAGTCTTAAGCTCCCTTGCAATCTGCTTCATCTCAGCTATTATTTCTTCGTTTTCACTATGTAGAAGTACAGATGCTTCTCTATGTGTAAGCCCCTTCAGGTTCCTAGCTTTCTCCAAGAACTCTCTCTGAAGCTCAATATTATCCTTATTTTCTCTTCCATATTCTATCGATGCCAGAATCTCAGCGTCGTTAATAAATTCCTCCGCCTTACTGCTCTTTACATCGTATTTTATGGCTTTTTCATTCTTTATTTCATTCACTATAGTCACCCCTGTCCATCACCAGCTCTGAGCCGATGCTTTCAAATATTTTACCTAGCTGCTTCAGGTTTTCTGCCGCCTCAACCTCAAAACAAGCTTTATCATTATATAAATTGTATTCTCTTCGTCTATATGTCGGTGTTAGGTTTGGCATATACACGTTTGCTGCAACCTCTATCGCTCTGTCTCGAGCCGTCTTTGATAGCGTTGCAAGCGAAGTAGTCGCTGGAAGATTTGCATGTGGAAACATTATCCTCAAAATCGCCAAAATAAAGACCGTAAGCTCAGCCGATCCGCTCGCCTCGTTCTCAAATGGCGTTCCGCTAGCTGGGACAAATGGCCCTATGCCTATCATCTCTGGATTTAGCTTTCGCAAAAACAAAAGATCTTCTGCTAGGTTTTCCTCCGTCTGATGCGGACTTCCAACCATGATGCCAGAACCCGTCTGAAATCCTAGCTTCTTTAGGTCCTCTAGCATATGCAATCTGAAATCCTGATCCATATCGCTTGGATGTAGCTTGTAGTAGTGCTCCTTGTTCCTCGTCTCATGTCTAAGAAGGAATCTGTCTGCACCTGCCTCCTTATATGCCTTTAGCGTCTCAAAGGGCTTTTCTCCAACCGAAAGCGTTATCGCGGTCTGCGGGTTAATCCTCTTGATTTCTTTGATAACCTCTATGAGAGTCTTATCTGAAAATCCAGGATCCTCACCGCCCTGTAAAACAAAGCTCTTAAACCCTAGCTTGGTCCCGAATCTAACCTGTTCGTAGATTTCGTCTGCGCTAAGTCTATATCTCTTCGCGCTTCGATTCGACCTTCGGATACCACAGTAGTAGCAATCGTTTCCGCAATAGCTTGAGATTTCTATGAGCCCTCGCACATACACCTTGCGGTGGAAGTTTTCTACATGTATTTCCTTTGATATCTGAAAAAGCTCGTCCTCAATCAGCTCCCTATTCTTAATGAGCTCGACAAACTCAGCCTTTTCGAGAGTTCGATCTGTCTGTAATTTGCGAAGCAGCATCAAAATATGGTCTTTTTTCTCGTTCTGTATCATACTGCCTCCTCTACACATATTGATTACCCTCCGAATAGGAATTATAACATATTTATTGCATCATAAAACATTGTGGCAGGGAAAAATTCTATAAGGAATCAAAATAGCTTAGATGTAGTTACTCTAGGGGATTGACCTTTGAGATTAATTATTGTACTATTTGGAATATAGATAAGATTAAGAGTCGATTTAGTAACTTTTTTATTTTAGAGAGGTGATTCTATATGTATGCGAATAACATCATAATTGCAAAAGATACGCTTGGAAACGAATGGGAATTTGGCAATTTATCCTGTGCTTCTAGTTCAGAAAACCTTAGCTATGCCAACCTTACAGATATTAAGTGGTCTGGTACAGAGCTAACTCTATCCCATAACGGAGTAACTCGAAGCTTTTACTTTAATACACCTACGGATGCTGCACACATTTCAGATATTATTAAATCAGTCTCTCAAAACCCAGAAAAATATAATAGAGCAAACAGTCTTGATTCCGGTGATGATTATTTAGAAAATGCCGATATACGCAACTTGCTCGTTGAAACCGTAATACATCAACGCAATATTGATAAAAAATTAAAGACAGTTACCACCATCCTCTATATTTGGATTACAATTGTTATCGTGTCAATTGTTATTAGTTTATTGGTTTCCTTCGGTTCTCTATATAAGATATCAACCTCCTATGATAACTATGGAGATACTCAAATTAACAATATCCTCGAAAACAAAGGCACGCAAAATGAAACCGAAACGAACGATCCCTATGAAAACGAAGACACGCAATTAGATGAGGATTATAATTGGGACGATAACTAACTATCAGACTTAAGCAATGGAAGATTAAACCGACATAACTATTGAAATATCAACTGTTATGTCGGTTTTTACACACACTTTTTGTCCTATAGCCCTTATTTTAGGTAATTTCCAAAATATTTTTCTACTAATTCCTTGTTGTATCCATCTTCTCCACGCCAGTAGGTTGCATATGTCCAGTCGTGCTTTGATGGTTCGTCCCTGTCATATGACTTAGAAGCAAGGATTCCTATGCATGCTAATATCTCTATTATGACGCTTCTCTCATCTTTATTTGCCTTCAGAATAGAAACTTCTGCAAGCTTATTTCTAAGCGCGCCCGGATGGTCATTAGACTCACAGCTTGATACAGCATCGAGTATGGCCTTTAGAATTTCAACGTCTTCTGCTGTTGGTTCTGGAATGTCCTCTTCAGCAAATCGTTCTAGATCAAAAAGAATATACACTAAGTTTCCTTGACGAACACCACCCCATTTTATCCTTTCGAAATTTAGGATGTTAAGGTCTTCATTTATATATTTTTCTTGCCCAATGACCCCGTATTTGACATCACGACAAACCCTGCAAGTATAACTCACGCGCGTCACTTTCCCATTTTCGAGAAAACGTCCAGACTCAACAGGGGTATACTTGTGTTCTTTAAAAAGCTTTGCAAGATAGTAGGATGCTGCTGCACTTCGCCAGTCCAGCCTCCTTGTAGACAGGCTACATAAAAAGGCTTTCACGACTTTCTCCATACTAATCGTATTTGCTAGCTTAACGATTCTTTTGATGCAATCGTTATGTGATATTGTAATAGGATCAAACATAAGACCCTTTTCCTTTGCATAAGCAAAGTCCTCTGGCGATGTGTATATCTCATTTTGCGGCTTCCACCCGCTGGCCCAATATCTGTTAAATAATATTTTCTTTGCTTTTTTATCCATGTTACACCTTTATTTACCTGTCTCTAAAGTCTCTCTGAGTTCCTTTAATCTAATCCTATATTTTTCTAATCGTTTCAAATCTTTTTCTGTTGGATTTTTTATTCTACTTATATCGGAATTATGCTCCATATCCGCTATCTTTACTCTTAAGGCAATGGGATTTTGTTTTACTCTATTCAGATATTCCTCGTAATCTTCATCGGCCTTCTTTGTAATTACCGACACAGCTAAAACAACTTCATCTGAGAATCCTGCTTCTCTCAAATCGTTCACAGTGACATCCGTATCCTCTATAACATCATGTAATAATGCAACGATTTTATCTTTTTCCCCAGACAACTTGTTTGACACAGCGAGTGGATGCTTAAAGTAATCTTCTCCGCCTTTATCTTTTTGTCCCTTGTGAGCCTTTAATGCTATATCATATGCCAACTCATATTCATTAATATACATATTTCTAAACTCCTTAGGTTTTCTTGTATAAAACTCACTCTTATTCTACCTCAGTTTGCTTTACAAATCACTATTCTGACGGGATATTCTTTTCGGTGGACGGTATTCCAAGCCCGTAAGAGTGTCGATATGGCACTGCAAACGATATCTTGTCCGTGTGGGCCAGAGTCGAACTGGCATACTTGGAGTCACAATCCAATATCTTAACCGTTAGATGACTTTCACCATAGTTTTTTGACTTTTTGAAAGCAATAGTGTATTATTTAAATATAAAACATAGGTTTTAGAGGGTAGTCCCCTGACCCTTTAAGGTTGGGGCTCGTGCTACCCTCTTTTTTTATTTCAATATTGACCGTATCTCATTTCCAACTTTTACAATCACAGGACTACTAACAAAAGAAGAACCAGACGCAGATAATTTAAAGAACTGCTTCTAAATCAAAAAGTACTAAAGCCTTGCACGCTTGAATAGGTATGCAAGGTTTTTTAACATCAAAAATTCAATCTAGTTTAATTTATTTGTTGATTCTCTATTTTAAATATAATATAATTAGCCTTGCTTTTAAAAGGGTATTTTGGCGATGTTATGAGCTTATAACCAAGTTCTAAGTTATATTTTTCCTAAATGTCAACATTAAATAAGAAATTTTTTTAGATAAACTAATACATTGTTTAGATGTAACATTATAAAGTTATTACAATATTCATTTGAAGATTAATATATATAGTATATAAAAAATGTCCACTATGAATCTAAATAGTATTATATGTTAAATATCACTTTCTAGGCACTACAAATAAGCCTATTATATAGGTAACCATATAAAAGACCTCTATCTTTTAGTATATATTTATTATCATGATTTATGATTCAACATCTGTAATAATGTGCTATTTCAAGATTTATAAGCTCATTGATAAATAATTCTTTTGCTGTTTTTCCACTATGTATTCCCCTTGGGTATGTGTTGATCCATTCTTGAACCTCTTTTGCTTTGCTAGTTGTAAGATGTTTATCAAAATCCATCCCTTTATGGAGAAATCTCCTCACAAGTAAATTACAATTCTCATTACTTCCTCTTTCTCCTGGTGAATTTGGGTGGCAATAATATATTTCTGTACGCTTTCCTTTACGATATAAAGCTTTTTCCATTGCACTGCAATCCATAAATTCGTGTCCATTATCAACAGTGATAGATTTAAATACAGTATAAAAGCCGCTCTTATATCTTTTTTCAATACGATTTAATGCTTTAACCACTTCATCTGATGTGTGATACTTTAATTTTTCAATAATTTCATATCTTGTTTTTCGTTCGGTGAAAACAAGTGCTGCCTTCTTATTCTCCTGTTTGCCTAAAACACAATCCATTTCCCAGTGACCGAAAACTTTTCTTTCATTCACTTCTAAAGGTCTTTCTTCGATGCTTTTACCAGGAATATTTCTTTTGTGATTTTTATCCTTAGGAAGCCTTACTTTATATTTTCCTCTCGGCAGATCTTTTCTTTTTATTCCTGGAATAAGCCCCTTTTTTATAGCAGAATATATTGTGGTATATGATTTTATATTTTCATTAAAATTAATATCACAATTCACCAGCTCATATATAATAGCTTTAGGAGAATATCTTTTATCCTTTATAAGGCTGTATATGTGCTTATTTAACTTTTGATCTCGTTCTAATTTTGCTCTTCTTCCTTTTTTCTTTAGGTTAGCTTCATATTTATATTGTGCAAGATCGGCTTTATATTCCATTACTTTGGTTAAATCTGATTTCAGTTGCTCACAAGTACCTCTCTTTATCTCAAGATAAATTGTACTAAGTGCCACATCAAGACAGCTTGATATTTCGTAAGGTGTATATTTTTTCTTTAGCATACGCTCAATCTGCTGTCTCTTCGAATAGTCAAGGTGCTTAAATTTTTTCATATAATATCTACAATATTTACCCCTTTATCGTTATACAAAAAAGAATCTACCTTGTCTATAACATAAGGTTATTGTTTCATGCCTTTATTTTAAGGTTTAAGCGACTTTAAATATAATCAGTATATAGTTTACTTTTATTAGATATTTCCCCTTAAAAACGAAAAAAGGTGGCATATGAGATTACTCTCACATGCCACCTTTTCTAAAATTCAAATTCCTCATCATCTTTTGAAAGGAAAAATGCTTCACTTTTATCCTTTTCTTGACTTTTAAGGTCTTGACTTTTTATGTCATCACCTGTATTATTATATATATTAAATAGCGGTTGCTCCCGACTTGAAGCTCCCTGTGGTGGAGTTTGGGAGAACTCGCTATTTTCTTTATGGATGAAATCCATATCTTTTTCTTCTAATCTGATTTTATGAACAAATGTACCTCTGTTAAAATCTTCTCTAACATCAATCACCATATTATACAATTCGCTATCTATAAACATGAGTTTATTGAAATAATGCCACATTGTTGTTTTATGATGAATATAATTTTGTCCTGGTTTAACTTCATCTTTTGTTCTGATATATAAAGATGATTCAATCAGACTGATTAAATCCTTTTCCACACCCAAATTTAATTTGTTTTTATAGGATTTGCTGCTTTCTATTTTATCCATATGTTTAAAATGGTGGTTGGTAGTTCTATTAATGTTAGCAACTCTGTCTTTTTCGGCAAAAGTATTTGTTCCTGGATATGTAAGTTTCACCTGCATGCCTTGATATTTTTCAGTGAAGAGTTTATTAACGTAATTTATCTTTTCTTTCTTTGTCATCTCTTTTGTCGAAGCATCGAACACCATTACATCAATCCGTCTTCTTTTGTAAGTATAACCATTTAACAAGTCCTCATTAAAATCCTTTCCTTTTGGGATTTCCCTTGTTATATAGTAGTCCTTACCAAACTGCTCAGAAAAGACAGAGCAAAATTTATGTCCTGCCGTGTCATTATCTGTGCAAATATTAATATGCTCTATCTGCTCGTTATTTTCTAAAAAGCATATGGCAGCCCTTTCACTGACACCGCCAAGAGATATATAGTTTTCATTTCTTGCAAGCTCCGGCTGCATGCTTATATATGAAAGTAAGTCGATTTCACTTTCAAAAATATTTACAGTTTTATTTGTAGGATTTTCTATACGAAATCTATACTCTTTGTGGCTTCCTGAAGCATCACCCTTTGTCCAAGCTGAAGCAGATACATTTGTTCTTGTGCTTCTCTTAAACGCACTTACAATATTGCCCTCAAAATCCTTACCAATAAATACCACATTGTTATATTTCCCATCCTGATATATAAGTCCTTTGTCTAAAAGATTATTTACAAGCTGCTTATCTAACTTTCTTGTTTTTGTAAGGTATGCATATACATTCTTATTATTCTCTGCCTTCTTAGGAAGAGAAAACTCACCATGTAAATAATTTGGGTTTGCAGCAAAACTATCTGATATCACTATATCTTTTCTTGTGAAATCATAGTTCATCACCTCAAGAACATGGTATGCTGCTGAAGCAAAAGACATTCCCTCAACTTTAATATAGTAGTCTATAGGATTTTTAGATCCATAGTCTTGTGAAAACCAGTAAAATCCTTTTCCTGGTGATATAACCATGCTGTCATGTTCTCTATGCCTATAAACTCCTGATGTCATTTTCATAGGTACACCATCTCTTGATAATATATCAAACACATCCTGCTCTGCAGCGATTTTAACCAGGTTAGGTTCAATGTAAACTTTCTTATCCATCTCTATACCTTTCCATATGAAAACAAGGCTCTAAAATCGCTTTTAAGCGACTTTTATAAGCCTTGCTTTATATTACTTATTCTGTTTACTCTTATCCTCTAATATTATTTTATTTTCTTTAGAATCCCATTTAGCTACTCCTGAAAAAGACTCTCCAGTCTTATCATCAATAAATCTTTCTATATATAAATTTTCGCCTTGATAGAGTCTTTTGCGTTCCTCTTTGCTCCAGAGATGTCCAAGTGTTTCTTCAGGAATCCCTAATGTGTATGTGTAAATTTCTTTACCTTTGTACTTAATTTTTTCAAGCTTACCGATGATTTTTTTATTATCACTTGTTACAACTTCTATTTCTTTATCTAATATCAACTCATTTTTTCCCTTTTTAGTCATCTTATACTTTTTCCTTATTTTTCGTTATAATAGTAGTTTTTCCTAAGCCTTAAATATCCTGCCCTGTGTATAACAATAAGATCATCGCCAAGTTCCTTCCACTCTTCTGGCTGAATTACATAATCCCTTTGCGTACTTATACTTGTACTCGTTCCGCCCTTTCCCTTTGATGTGCTTTTTTTGTCTACATCTTTCTTGCCAATCAGATTTGAAAAATATTCTCTTGTGCCGTTATCTGTAGCATCAAGAACAACAATATATTTTGAGTTATCAAGGATTACCTTTCTCTCTTTTTCACTGTAAACAAGATCTATATCCACAAGTGACTGTGTTAGGATACATAAGTTACATCCATTTTTTCTAAACTTTCTAAACGGAGCAAGCACATCAAAATGTCCTAGACTTGCAAACTCATCAAGTGCAAGAAGTATTCTTTTATCCTTGCCTGGAACAAATTTACGACTACCTATATATTCAAGCAGCTGCGCTGTTACAATATGAATAAATGGAGCATAGTATTCCTGCTTTTTATCTGATACCTTAAGAAATATTTTCTTTTCTTCGATCATCCCAGGATTAAAGCTTCCTTTGCCTGGATAATCTCTACAAAGAATACTTTCCATATTTGCGTTATCAGAAAAAAGTTTTATCTTGTTATTAAGCGCTGATTTTGCTCCTGAGATATTTTTCTCATTCTCTCCTGCAAGTGGTTTAATATAGCTTAAAGCAAGTTCATTTTGAGTTTCTGAAATAAGCTTAACAAGCTCGTTTATGTTATTAAAAAATATAGTTTTACAGATATCTGTAAAATCTAGTCCAATATCATAAAAAGCAAGAAGTCCTGCTAAAAAAATTTTCCTTGCAGTTTCAAGAAAGTAAAGGTTAGCATCGTTTGCATTTGATGGTATGTCTACTATAAGCATAACAAGCTGTTCAAGCATTGTCCTTTTATCGTTTTCATCATTAGCTTTATCAATAAGAAAAAAAACATTATATGTAACGCTATTTTCTGGGTTTTCTGGCTCAATAATTATCTTTTCCTCAGAAGAAAGCTTTACATTTTTTGATATATCACCTGAAATATCTATTGCAAAAAAAGGTGCATTCCAGGCTCTAAGCGTAGGAATAAGAAGAGCTGAGGTCTTTCCTATACCGCTGCCACCGAATATAGCAATGTGTCCTTCTTTCGTGTTCTCAAGATATACTTTGTTTTTCTTGAGAAATCCAAAAATAAAACCATGCGGAGAAAGAGCTTTTTTAAGACCACTTCCTAACATAGTATTTCTTGCACCAGTATCTTTTCCAGCTATTTTACTTATAGGTTTACCGCTAAGCTTAAGATAAATCAGCTTTAAGATAGCAGTAGTTATAAATATAGCTACCGCTATAAAGCTGATTTTCCATAGCAATGGCGTTAAATAAGTATTCATTTCTAAAACTCCATTTCTTCCTCATCTTTTGAGAAAAAGATTACTTCTTGTTCCTGGCTTTTTTTAGTACACATATTATTAAATTCCTTTTCGCTGCTTCCAATATTAATAATATTATCTTTCTTGTATTGGTATAGCTGTGCATTTTCTATCATATAATCCGCTGCTCTTTCAGCTTCCTTTATTGCTTTAAAAAGGAAGTTTTTATTGTTTTTAATTTCTTTTGCCCAGCTCTGAATATATGCTTTATGCTTGTCTAAAATCTCATCTGTTAAAGGTTCTTCTATATATTCACCCATAAAACTTGATGATATTTCGGCAATTAATTCTTCGAAAGCATATTTCTTGCTTCCAAATTTATTACTTTGATCTCTATTTAGTCTATCCTTATGTCCTGTTGAGTGCGATAGTTCATGCAGCGCTGTTCTGCAATAGTCCTCTTGTGACTTAAATTGCTCCTTTTCAGGGATTAATATGTAATCCTCCCCAGGATCATAAAAAGCACTTTGTGAATTTTTTCTTTCAACAATTTTAACTCCTATGCCATCGGATATTTTCTCTATTACCTCTTCTTCATTTATATTATTGGCTGTATATGAAGGTTTAAACTGCTCTATTCCATCAATCAGGCTTGCATTAAATACTGTATATATTCTTTGTTTTAAAGTAAATCTTTCACCATCAAAATCAGGATCACGATAATATTTACTATATTCCTCAAAGCTAATCCACTTCTTCTCTTTATTGTCATATGGAATATAATATTCAACCTTGGCACCTTTAGCACCTTTTTGTAGATGATACCCCTTGTCCTGGATTTGCTTAAATGTAAGCCATCGGTTATCTCCATAACCTTTTTTTACCTCAATTATTTTAAGGTAAAGCTTATTAATTCCACTATATTCTTTTTCTGTGAAAGAATTCATTGGACTTCCTGTGTGTGAAAAATTCCATCCTTTGATAAATTCAATTGGATCTTCATCTAGCGACTTTATAAAGAAATCAGCTATTTCTTCTCTATAATTCTTCTTCGTCATCAGAATCATCCTCTCTTTCGTAAATATCACCCTGAAGCATTTCTTCTTCAGATAAAGTTTCCGTATCTACAAATATTACTTCCTCATTTTGTTTCTTATCCATCTCTATACCTTTCCATATAAAAACAAGGCTCTAAAATCGCTTTTAAGCGACTTTTATTAGCCTTGTTTAGAACTTAATCATAGATAATATTTCTCCTAAAGTATTATCTAAAACATAAAATAATGCTTCCCTTGTGTCTTTGTAAATTAAAGTAATTATAGCAATAGCAATTAGTACAACAGACAGTGTCGCAAATATAAATTTCAAGATACTTATAACTACATCTATAACAACCTCAAGCCTTCCCTTTTTGTTTATGATTATAGTATGTTCTTTTTCTTCTTCTCTTTGCTTCGCATCGTAAAGTTCCCCTACAAACTCATTAAGTGTCTTATTATCGTTATTGATTTCTCCTTCCGCTGCACGCACATCATCTCTTCCATGCACTTCATAAAATCCGTTTATTATTTTTTCAAGCTGATCTTTCTGCTGTCCAAGGCTAAGGCTTTCATTTACAAAGCTTTTAATTTGTGCTGCAACTGCTGCCTTTATAATCTCACTCTTTGGATTATCTGTAGCTACATAGAGGATTGGCTTCGCTTTATTCACTCTTTGTATTCTTTTAATGATGTTTATTATCTCAACAGTTTCATCAAAATATTGATCAATATCATATATTATGTACTTCGCTTCGCCAAGTGCCAGGATATCATTTTCTTGATTTTTTATACTGATATTTTCCTGGATATATCCAACATTTTCATTTAACCTTTTTGTTGCAACTTCAGCCATAGCAGAAAGTCTATATTCGCTTCCCACAATTATTATCATTAAAACTCCATCTCCTCATCTTCTGTTACTTCATTTTTCAAAAGCTCTTCTTTATTAAAATTCTCCGTTATAGGAACAGTTAAAGAGTATAAATATTTGCATCCTAAAGCAGTATCTTCTTCAAAATATATATCTTCATCTTTATTAAAGTACGCTCTTACTTCTTTTATCTTTTCAGAATTTACATCTTCATATGGATTAAAGTTAATCATATGAAGATTAAAGTAGTCATTATCTACTATCTCCGCTGGGCTACTAACAAGCCCTGAGGCTACTACATTTTCATAAAATTCGATGTTTTTTTCATAATGATTGATAAGGCAATTAACCTTTTCCTCATCAGTCCATTTCATAGCCTGTGTGCTTAAGCTTTCTAATACATAGTTTTGAAAGTTTGTCATTCGTCTTACCTTCCCACATAAAAGCAAGGCTCTAAAATCGCTTTTAAACGACTTTTATAAGCCTTGCTATGTTCTTATTGTCATATTTTATTTCTTCACAAGCTTGTCAACAATCTGTGCTTCTTTTAAGTATTTTTCCTTGTGTTCGTTATATGCTGCCATCTTGACATCAAGTTCACCTTTTAGACGCTCCATTTCGTTTGCAATTTGTGATTTAGATGCTTTTGTTTTCTCCTTTTCAGCTTCAGTTTGATTTTCCATTTCTTCATCAAGCTTTACAAGCTTATCGTACGCATAATTTATTTTAGAATCTAGTTCTTTAATTTCCCTTTCTTCATTTTGAATTTTTACTTTTAGTCCTGTCATAAGAGCTTTTCTTGCTTTAATCTCATAGTCTTTATCTGATAAATTCTCAAGCTTATCCGCTTTAGTTACCTCTTTATCATTCATCCCTATATGGCTATTAAAGCGTCCAGCTGAAATAGAAAGCGTAACCTCTGTCCATCTTCTTGGCACATTATATGCTCTTAAAATTATCCTTTCATCTTTGACAATTCTATAGATCTGAGTTTCCATTACATCATTATCCGCTTTCAGGGTAAACTCATATTTTGGATGCTTATTAAGGGTTAAATTTTGCACTGATAGTATTATTTCAAAAGCCTTCTCTTTTTCTACATACTCCCAGGATTCAAGGGTAAAAATATAGCTTTCCATATCTATCACATCTCCTGGAATAGCTACATCTATTCCTCGATATACTTTTGGGAAAATTAATCTGCTTGAAAAGAAAAAAGCAAAGCCAATAATGAAAATCACTAGAAAAATCTTAAGGCTCTTATTACCTCGTCTATAATGTAACTGCTTTATTTTCTCTCTTACGCTTTTTATTTTATCATTCATCGTAAAGCTCACCCTCATTTCCAATCTCTAAATAAAACGGCTTATATACATAGTTATCTGTAAAAAGCATGATGTATATGCTTTCAAAGTTATTTCTTCCCTTATTTAAGTTCGAAGGCATTAGTAAGTATATACACATTGATAAACTAAATAGCATATATGGTATATACAAGATTGAAAGTACATTACCACTAAATATATGGCTTACCAGCATCCAAATTACAAAGAAAAATAGACTTTTAAGCGAAAAGAATTTATTTACTTTAGTTTTACTTTCGATATTTGTAATTACATTACTTTGTGCCATCGTTTTTTCCTCCGCCCTTACTGTGATAAGCCTTTTCTAAAACCTGTGCTTTTCTATAGTTAGTTTCTTTGTAATCTGCTCTTGATTTTTCATCAGGTTTAATAGCTTTATGATCTCCTTTAACAATGTTATTTACCTGCCTATTAAAATCTCTTCGCTCGCCTACACTTGCATCTTTCCCTGGAGCAAGTTCTTTAACCTTTTTTGAAAACTCAGGATTTGAGAATCTAGCTTTACCATTTTGACTTCCTGCATTTCCGCTATTATTTTCTTTAGATGAACTATCCATAAAATCACTTTGACCTATTTCGGAAGTCTTACCTTCATTCATAAAAGTAGATGAAGCATATCCACTTCCAGCTTTAGAAGATGCCGAAAGTGTGTCACCATTAGATTTTTCTCCACTACTGGAAGACTTACCATCGTTCATAAAATCCGAAGGTTTATATGATGATTTTTCTGAGCCTGTATTTCCATCGGATTTATCTCCACCATTCTTACCAAACTTATTATGAACCTTTTTACCTATACCTTCGCCCATTCTTGCATATCCACTATCCTGTTTTCTTTCATGTGATGTTTTCCCAGTCTTAGCTGCCATACCAGTATTGTAAGCACCCTTAACTCCACTGCTTGCCACCTTGCCTGCGGTTCTAGCCATACCAAAGATTGCCATTGTTCTTGCAAAGGATGAGCTTAATCCAGCATCGATACCAAGTAGTCTTTCGGATAGGTTCGGTCCATCGATTACTACAAAAGCAATAAATAAAGATACTATACCTTTTGTAAGTCCTGTAATTCCAAGTGATGGCATAGCTTCTGTCATTATCAAAAATATCTTTATCGACATTATTGATATGCAAAGCGCTATATATGTATCTCTGATGAAATATAGAATCTGCTTAAGTCGCTCTCCGCTTGATATATCTGCTGCAAAGAAAAAAGCCATGAATCTTGATACAATAAGTTCATATGCTATTCTAACATTTTTATAAGCCATCGCAAAATATAAAAGAATTATTGTTGCAAGCTCAAGAAAAGCTGTCCAAAAGTCAAAGCTATATCTATAGTAAAATTCATTTCCAATGGTTGTTGTTAATACACCGTCATATATTTCATTAGGTACAAATTTCCCATTAATATTTACTGCTCTCCATTTCATATATTCATTGAAGGTATCACTCCACTTATACAAGTCTTGCCCTGCTTTTTTATCGCTATAATTAATAACTTCCGTGATATCAATAGAGTTCATAGTGTTTTTATCTTTAATACCACTATTATGTATTATACCTCTTCCACTACTGTAGTCTAATGCTGAAATATTTCCAGCTCTATCTACTCCGACAAGATCGATCATATTATTATTAACAATCTCATAAACAGAGCTATTTCCCCTATCATCTAAGACTGCACTTTTAAAACCGTTAATAAGACCATTGGCTGTTGTAAACATATAAACACTTGAGCTTAATGTAAGTCCTACTAAAAGAATATTTCTCACAAGTGGCTTTCTTTCCTGAAGGACTATATATGATATTCCAAGTCCAATTATACACAGCACCATTAATGCAACAAGCACAGGATAAAATCGCTTGATAAGTGCTTCGATTGCAGGATAGCGTGTAATATCTATCATTCCAAAGGTTTTATTATATATAGATTCTGCTATAGCACCAAGACTTGTAAAAAGTTTAGTTAAACCCCATCCTACATATCTAAGTCCATCTCCTGATACAGAGTTATTTGATAAAATTGCAGCATTTCTGACCTGCCAAGATACATCCGCTGCATACGCAGCGCTTACAAGCAGCATATTAACTATAAGTCCAATAATAATAACTGCTATTCTTTTTAATTTCTTCATAAACTCCCCCCTTAATATGTACTCCATCCGCCATATCCACACATTTCGATCCACGCATCTACACTCATAGCATATGGAATTTGGCTTCCAACTATTATGCCATTTCCAACATATATACCTATGTGACCTGCCCATGAATTAGATACTGTACAATAAGTACCTGGAGCGTGGTTATTCTCATAAAAACTACCATCCGGCTTTCTACCAGAAAACACTAATGCACCTTTAGGAATTTTCCCTGACTTTTGAGCAATGGTAGAGTGCTTAAAAGCACAACATGTACCTTGATAAGGCACTCCTGCTTGTCTATACATATCCCCACAGAATTTTTGACAGAGATTTGTATATCCGTGATAGTAAGGATTATAGCTATTGCTATACTTACTTGTCTGCGCAAGTATTTTTCTCGAAAACTCTGTATCAGTATCGTCTACTCCTACATAGGTTGCTTTCCCTCTTCCAAGATTTTCATTTTGCGCATTAGTTTCTTTATCATCATCTAATGCACTTAACGCACTTACTTGCTTTGAAATCTGTGAGTTTAAACCCCCTACAATTACTATAAAGCAAATCATCCCAATAATAATTGGAAGACCTATGTAGCCAATTATCTTAGCTAATATTTTCCGTCCTGCTTTTAGACCCTTACTACCTGCTTTTTTTGCTGCTTTCTTTCCTAAGTTTGACATATTATCTGCCCCCTGCGAACAGCTTTTCCTCATAGTCTTTAGATAGCCACTCTTTAAATTCTATGCTGCAATCACCCGCGATTGAGAGTATCGTTTCACCTACTTCAAGAATAGGTATTCTATCTACTTGCGACATTGTAAGCTCAAAGGAAAACTTACTTTTTATATGCTCCTTAACACTGCTATCTTGCTTAAACATAAATTTATACTGCGAAAGCTCAAAGAGCTGCTTTATTTTCTCAATATTTTCGCCTGTGCTTTCAGGCATAAAGTCACGCACAGATTGAGAAGCAAGTACAATTCCAGCAAAGAATTTTCTAGCTTCACGCATGTATCTTAGAATCATATCAAGAATTTGTGGCATAGATGTATTAATCCATCTATGACTTTCATCAATTAGTACCAGGAATTTTGTTATATCAGTACTTTCAACACCGTCTTCCGTTTCCCATCTTTCTTTCATTTTTGTACCATTGCTTACCGCATTATCCCAGCATAGCGATACTAATATTTGCATCTGCGCTGCAAATATATCTCCAAGATCCTTTATTGATGAGATATCAAAGCAAACTATCTGCTCACTTGTGATATTATTGATTGCACTATGTCCGTTAAAGATGCTGCCATAGTTATTTATTAGATTTTCTACAGCACCAAGAAGGCTTGATAAATTCCTTGCTTTCTCGATATTGAGATTAGTTTCAACATCCGTGAGTGCAAGCTCATCAGCATTTTTGATCTTGTTAATCATTTGAATAAGATAATTCTTGAAATCTGATAGTATAGGATAATCTACTGCTGCCCTTCCTGTTACCTGGTTATCATTTTCAGGAGTTAAGTTATATGCAGCATAAAAGGATCTTAATTGGTTAGCAAGTTCTTGCCTCAAGATATCATCCATAGAAGGAATTATGCACTTAAAGAAAGTCTGTAATTTACTAATATGATTTGCATAACTTACTTCGTCGTTTTCTCCAGCTCTTAATATTTCTAGAGGATTAAGCATACCTTCCCTTCCGCTGCAGCGTATAATTTTACCGCCAAATTCATTAGTGAGCGATGCAAATTCTCCTGATACATCAAAAACCCTAATGTAATTACCTATACTTGCACTATGCTTAAATAGCTTTTTAAGATGCGTTGATTTTCCGCTTCCCATATCTCCACATACAATGGAATTATAGTGTTTTCTCTTAGCTGTTTTTGCAAAAGGATCATAAAGTATCACACCGCCAGATTTAGAAAATCCAAGAAGCACTCCTTCTTCATCCAGTAGCTCACTATAATTAAATGGAAATCCCATTGCAAGCTGCTCACTAGTTAGCGTTAAGCCTTTAAGTGTAGCAGCTTTACTATGTGTAATCTGATACGGTTCGAAGAGACTTTGCCATTCTTTTCTTTGTTCATTAAGCATTGTAGTTGCAAGGTATCCATCTCCATCAAGATTTTCTAAAACTTCAGCTGATTTTTCATCAAGCTCTTTAAGAGTTCTTGCTTTAACAAAAATCCTAAAATCAACAAGCTTTATAACCTCACCAAGTCTGCTTATATTATCAAAGAGCTGCTCAAGCTCAGCCTTTCTTTTGCTTGCTTCGTAAAACTCTTCATAGTCTGTTGCTCCACCAATCCTACTTTTTTCTTCAGATATACTTTTTGTTATATTTTTCTTTACAGCATTTCTATTTTTGCTTGTTATATCAAAAGTACATATGCACCCAGGAATATTAAATAGGTTTATAAGCCAAAACTCACTTATATATGATGGTAGAGCATATACATGAAGACATCTTGCATATCCGTCACCAAACCTTACATACGAAGGTTCTTTAAAAGATACTCCGCCCCTAGGCTGAATCTTTTCAAATAAGGCTGTATCAAGCTCTTCTTTATCCTTTCCCCTTTCAATTATATTTTCTATATGATCATCACCTTGCGATCTGCTTAGCGTTGTATTCATGTTTGATAGTTTGTTTAATATCTGTATTTTCTCAGGCAAAGTAAGGCTTTCTGTAAGTTTTAGATAGCCGCTTCCCATATACTTTGATAAAAGCTCCTTATTCTTTTCGTAAGCACTTTTGTTTTTTCCAAAATAAAATATATAAAATTCCCTTGTTAGAACTCCGCTTTCAGCTCTCTCAAGCTCGTCTATCTGACGATTAATCCATCTTAGTTTTACACTATCTTTAGTCTTTTCCTTGTGCTTTAAAAGTACATCCTTTTGCTTTTGTGTATTAAGAGGAAAATTCATTGATACAAATTTTATGTCAAAAAGAGCTGTCTTGTAGATTTTGATAAGGTTTAGAAGCTCCATATCAAGCTCATCATCACTCATATTTTCAATATCTCTTGCTATGATTTTTTCTATTCCCATATACCTTCCATCAGTTAATACAAAAGCATCTAAAGCATAATCATATTTTCTAACTGGAATAAGTGATAAAACTCCGCCTTTATTAACCCTTGTTATAGATTTTTTCTTAGACTTTTTCATATCATGTTCCTTTCAAAAGTTAGGGGGATAGCAAAGCTACCCCCATTAATTTACATAAACCAAGCCGCTATTTCTTTTCCTAGTGTAGAAGCAGTAAAAGCAATAGCAGAACCAAAAATCATGTACTTGAATTTTTCCTTAATAATTCCTCTTGCATCTTCTCCACCTATAATTGTAGATATACCTGCAATAGAAAGCATAAGAATAAGTATTGCCAGTGTTACTGGTTGGAGTGCACTACAAAGCTTATATATTCCGTTTACTAATCCGTTCATTTTTATATCCTTCCTTTCATTAAATAATTAAATGACAATAGCAATTAAATTTTCTTCTCTTTTTTCTTCCTCTTTGCCAAAACTATAACTATAGCAGCAGCAACTGCTAAAACTAATATCCCAGCTGAGAAAACTATGATTTTCTGCTTTAAACTCATGCCTTCTTTTTCATAATAGGCTGTGGCTTTGACTTTATATCCATCTGTTGAAGTGTAAAGAACAGAAGCCTTATAGCTTACATTTTCAAGATCATCACCGCTATATGTATAATTCGCAAGATAATACGGAACTTGTCTTGTTCCACTGTATATAGCCGTCCTCTCATAATGTCCATCCGCACTTCCTGAAGGTAAATTTTCGCCTGTAAAACTACCACCTGTGATTAGGTAGTTAGCTCCATTTGCTCCTAAATACTCGTTTATATCCTTTGTGTAACCTTCCCATACTGGAACGCTGCCGATAGATACTCTTTTACCATTAAAATAGTATTCTGTTGCATCTTTTGAATATGATATAAAAAGAGCAGGTGCGGTAAAATTCTCCGTTCTGCTCTTTTCTTCAACAGTATTTAGTTTTAATGTATAGTCGCCTTCCTGGATTTCTTTTGGAATATCAGCTCTATTTAAATGTTCTACATCTTTTGTAATCTCCTTTCTTTCTGCTTCCTTTATCCACTTAATATCTGCTGAGCTTACAAACGAAAATTCTTTACCCTCAACTTCAGCTTTGATATTTTTATCAAATTTCTTATCAGCTCCTGTTTTAATATCACGCTTTAGTCTTAGCGGCTCAACTTCGTACTTAACATCTTTTAGTTTATAAGTTTTTCCACCATCTGTGATATGCTTTGCAATATCCTTATCTTTTCCATATTTATCTTTTGATATATATGTGTAAGTCTTTGTTATATCGCCCTTATTATTTTCCGCTGCATAAATTGGCAAGGCTTGAAGCATCACAAGCATTAATATAAATGCAAACGATGCGAACCTTTTTACATTCTTCATTTTTCTTCCTTTCTTTCCTTTCAAATGATTAAAACTCCATCTCCTCAGTTTTTTCAATGGGATTTAAGCCTTTAGATTTTTCATTTGATTCTGCATCTGATAAATTCCATACTTCCTCTTTCTTGTGAATGCCAGGAACAATTCCGCTAAATTCCTCTACAAGTTCCATGCAGATTTTATTCCAATCGCTGTGTACATCACCATCCCAATTATCTGGCTTGCCGTCTGCTGTGCTGTAATCGTATACTTCTATGCATTCATCATTATTGCCATTAGTAAATTGGTGCGCCCCTTGCATTTCATTATAACTATATTTGTAATCTTCTAATGCTGCTAGTTTTACCATCTTTTCAAAATCTTCATATCCATATTTCTCGTTTATCATAATGTGTTCTCCTTCTTTAAACTCTATTTCCTCATCATCTTTTGAAAAAGTAATTTCTTTTTCTTTCTCTTTTTCATGTAATATATCCTGTTTATTTTCATTTTTAATTTTTGTCATGACTTCCTCAAAAGTTAATCCGTCTTCAAGTCCTCTCCTAATTCGATCCATTTGTAGACACTCAAACTCAGGCTTTGCGTAAAGTTCTACTTGTTCAAAAGTTAGTCCGTTCTGAAAGCCTACACGAATTTCTTCCATCTGCCAGTATTCGCACTCCGGCTTAGCATAAAACTTAACCTGCTCATCTGATAGTCCATTCTCAAAACCTTTTCGGATTTGTGCCATCTGCCACTTTTCAAACTCAGGCTTAGCATAAAGCTGAACTTGCTCCATTGATAGTCCATTCTCAAGTCCTCTCCTAATATTTATAATCTGCCCATACTCATACTCTGGCTTAGCGTAAAGCTTAGCCTGCTCAAAAGTTAATCCATTCTCAAAATCTTCACGGATTTCGTCTCTTCGCCACCTTTCAAGGTTACACTTGTTGTAAATAAATTGTGTTTGTATTTCTATAAATAAATTATCAGGGTCATCAAACTCACTACTGTCTATTCCAAGCCTTTTGCATAACTCTTCATATACTTCTTTATCAACCGCATCCCATGACTCTGCATTATCTATATACTTAATTACTTCCTCATCGCTCGGATATTCGACTGTTTCACCTTTTTGATAAAAGGTACTAATTGTTCCATCTTCATGTTTATAAATCATGCCAACTCCTTCTTAAAATTCAAATTCCTCATCTTCTAAAAGCTCTTTAGAAATACTTGATTCCACCTTGTTAAACAAGTCTTGATCTATCAACATCGTATTATCATCAGAGAAAAACTCCTGATAAATACTTTCTTTGCTCTTACTATCAAGCTTTTCCCACTGATTAAATTCAATGCTCATAAGCCCATTAAAAATTTCTTCATAGCTAAGTATTTCAAAGACTTTCTCTCCAAAATTCGGATTTACTTCACACCTTTTGTTGAACTCTAACGATGCATAAGCAAGCTGATCAGGTGTATTGCCATAGTAATTACCATGTTCCCATTCCATACTTTTATAGTCAATGCCTTTAGCTACAATATAATCTTTTGTACTTTGATTTTGTAACAATGCATTATTTTTATTTTTTGCAAGGATGTTATATGTAACACCATTTTTATTCTTAAAAATATCTTTGTTGTATTCTAATGGATTTTCCTTTAATCCTAATATCAAAGATGCTTCTAAGAAAGATTTTTCCATCAAATCATTCTCTGCAAAACTGAAGGTTTCTTTATCTGCTACTATTATGTGATCTAACATCTTTATACCTATAATTTTACCTGCTTCGTATAGTCGTTGAGTTGTCTTTAAATCCTCAAGACTTGGCTCTAAAACTCCGCTAGGATGATTATGCACAGCTATAAATGATGCAGCGTTAGACAAAATAGCAGTTTTAAGCGTTTCCCTTGGATGAGCTTCAGCAGAATTTAAAGTTCCTACGCTTACGATATTAAAATTCAACACCTTACCTTTTGTATTGAGATTAATTATTCCAAACACTTCTCTATCATAAGTGCTTAATTCTTCCTTTAAAATGTCTATTGCATCATCAGGACTTCCCACTATTTTATCACTATAAAGTGGAATATCCTCAACTAGTTTAACTCTTACAACAGTCAATTTATTTTTCTCTTTCATCGCTGTCACCATTGCTTAGCTCAACACTTATCACTTCGTTCTCCTTCATATTTTCCACTATGGTTTTTAGTTCCTTAATGTCTTTTATAACTATTTCCATATTTCTTCCTCTCTTTCAAATAGTATTAACTATTTATTCTTCCGCTTCCGTATTATTTTCCCAGGATAAATATTCAACTTTATCCGCTATGAAATCCGTTGTGTACACTTTCTCACCATCTTTATTTGTAAACTGTCCTGTACGCACGCTGGCTTCCACGCAAACAAGCTGCCCTTTTTTTAGATATTTTTCAGCGTTTTCAGCTTGCTTTCCAAATACCGTTATTCTAGGAAAATCTGTCTGTTTTTCTTCGCTTTTAGAATATCTATCTATTGCAAGCGAAAAATTAGCTATCTTTGTATCTCCGCCATCTCTTACAACAGGATCTTTAGTTAGTCTTCCAATAAATATTGCTTTATTCATAACTCTTCCTTTCGTGATATAAAAGGGAGCGCTAACACTCCCTTTTATCCTATATTATTTATTTCTTTTCCTTTTCCCCATTATCATGCAAACTGATAATCCTGCTGCGAACAAGAAGCTCATGGTAAACATGTATAGATTGCTGTGATCTCCTGTATTAACTCTAAGCTTAAATTTATCGTCTATTATAATCTTACCAATCTTAACATTATCTGCCATAGTATAGCTTTGCACATCTGCGGTATCTTTTACCTCAAAAGATATATCAGGTGCAAGATCATATCTTAAAGGAGCTTTTGCTTCGTGAAGTGTATACTTGCCTACAGGAAGCTTTTCAAACTTAGCTGGTTTATCTTCAGATATCCACTCTTTTACAATATTCCCATGCTCATCAAGGATCTGCATAGTAGCGCCAGCAAGAAGCTTGCCTGTCTTAGCATCAGTCTTAGTAAATTCTGTTTTTGTTATTTCGTCTACCATTTCAATTTTCTGTACTTCGCTAACTGCTAATACTTCAAATTCAATATCCTTTGCAGTTACATAGCCATTAGGTGCTTTCTTTTCATGTAAAATATATTTGCCTGCTTCAAGACCTTTAAATACCTTACTCTTATCTTTTTCGGTTGTCCAAGTTTCAACGACTGTACCATCAGTCTTTTTAAGCTGCATTACAGCTCCACTAATTTTTGTTTTTACTCCAGTCTTTTCCACGCTAACTTTATCGACTTCAACAGTTATTACTTTTTCCTCATCTACAACATCTTTAAGTACATTTATTGCTTGTCCACGATGATCGCTATCTATAATTTGTGTAGAGATTATTCCCTCTGTTTTAACATAACCAGCAGGGGCTTTCGTTTCTTCAACAGTATATGTTCCTGCTAAACCAACAGGAATACCATTTTCATTCTTAAATAGCTCATCTCCACCAATTTTATATTTATCATCAATTCTAAAACCAACAAAATCATTTCCAATTTTCATTGTTGTAAATATCCAAGTTCTAAATGGTATTAATCCAGTTGTGTCATTTGTCTTTTCCTTGTAGTATTTTATTGTATATTCAGCGCCTTCTAGACTTTGATTTTTGTCAGTTTTTTCTGTTGCTTTTTTTTGTATTTTAAGCGAAAGAGGATCAAATAGTGGCTCATCACTAACCTTTAATGTCGATGTTTGTCCACTTGTTACAGTAATTGTGTAAACTTTCGAATCAAGATTATATCCCTTAGGTGCAGCAATCTCTTTTACATAATATGTACCTGCTGGTAATGAGATTGTATTAGATGTTCCATCAGCATTTACTATAAGCTCACCTGCATTTTGATCCATAGCAGGGCTTCCTGAAACTCTGTATGTTGCTCCAGCCAAAGAATAATTTTCTGGGCAAAGATTTATAAGCTCTCTATTTGATGCAGTCTCCTTAGTAAGTGTTAGGTAACCACCATAAGAAACGCTAAATGATGCAACATCCTGTGTTCCATCTCCTGATACATAAACGATACCGCTACCCTGTGCTGAATTTCTTACAGAATTTGCATAAACGCTTGCCTTTGATATCGCATCAGAATACAGACTTGCTCCTGTTCCTGACATATTAAAGTCACTTAAATTATATCCTGCCTTTCCTGATAAAGCATTCCATACAAAAGCTTGTGCTAGTGCTTCTCTTTCCATACTACTACCTAAAGGATATTTGTTAAGTATGTAGTCTACTCCTGCTGCTACATAATTAATATCTGATTGACTCATTGCTGGATATGCATTTTGTATTGGCATAACAGTCTTTTCTCCAGCTGAAAAAGTCACAAACGGATTCGTGCAATAAAGATTTCCGCCATACCCAGCCGTTCTATGAAGATTTATATTACCTATGAAATTTCTCCATCCACCATCAGGATATCTTTCTATTGTAGTAAAACTTCCTCCTGTGCTACCTCCACTTGTTACGGTAGCTGCACTCGCTATCATTGGAACTAAAAATAGTATTGCAACAATAGTGCTTATAAAAATTCGTCTTATTTTTTTCTTTTTAAACATATTAAACTCTGTCCTTTTTATTCTTAGCAATAACTTATTTCATATAATTTAATCTAGGGTGGTACTATCGGCTTCATTTTTAATCTCCTCCCAATTGAATTTAAGTATAAAAAAAGAGCATATTTGATGCTCTTTCCATGTGTATTATTATGTTTAATCTACTCCCAATGTCCTACTTCATCGTGGTGTATATATCCAACGACTTCAGTTGCTCCGCTAGGATCTTGAACTTTCTCCCCAGTCCCCCATGAGCAAAAATTATTCATATAGTAGTTATATGCTTCCTGTTCTGAATAAAATGTAAGGATTGTACCATCCTCTAATTTACACCACCATGTATTCACATAAACAGGTTGTCTGACTTCCTCATCCCATGCAGCCTGATCCACCACCCATCTTTTAGGCTTTGGTGCTGGAGCTGTTCCTGAACTTGATGAGCTGCTATGTGAAGGGGTGCTTGCAGAAGATGAACTCGACTTTGAACTTGATGATGCTTTAGATCCTTTAATTTCGCTTTTAACAGCTTTTTCTGTGCCATCATCCTTTTTCTCGTCTTCAGCCTTAACATCGCTCTTAGCGTTAGTTTTTTCGTCTTTAGCCTTACCTGCTTTATCGCCTGATGTCTTTACTTTCTTTTTATCTTCTTTCTTCGCTGTCTTCTCGATTTTCTTCGGCTCATCAGTCTTACTACCTGACTTACTTAATGAGTATGCTATACCAATAGCAGCTATTAATACTATGGCAACGATACATATTATAAGTTCTTTCTTCTTCATCTTCATAACATCACCTTATCCTTTACTTTTTAATATAATTTGCTAAAGCTAAAAGTCATCCTCTTTTTCAAAAATTCAATATCAATTTATCTTTTTTATATTATACCATTATCAAGCTCATTTAGTATATTATCTATAGTTTTGACTATCTCATCTACATTTCCACCATGATCTATTAGATGTTTCCTTTGCATTTTAAGCTGCTGAACCGTCATATTACCACCTTGTGCTTTTGTAATTCCTGTATATACCCTTGCTGGAATCCTTAATTTATCAAGATACTTTTGTAAATCCTGATGAAAACTTTGAAGGTCGGCTTTATTAATAACATCTTTAGCTGAAAGCTTTTCATACTTTATATCTTTATCCGTGCAATTCCTATATCTTCTTACAGTCTTTCTGCTTATTCCAAGCTCATTAGCTGCTTTTGTGTTATTTGCATCTGGATTTTCTTTAAGGTAATTAATTACTTTTACCATATTTTCATTAGGTATGTTTTGCGCCACTGGCACAAAACAAAAATGTAAATGCGGTTCTCCTGATTCATCCTTATGTACATCAGCGCTTATAACATTTTTATCTCCGCCATATCTGTTGCAAAGAAAATCATAGCAAGCTTTAAAAAACTTTTCTTCGTATTCATCTGGTAATTCTTTAGGTTTAGTTATAACCCATCCACTCATATAATTAATATCTTGTCTATCGCTATGTATATATATTTCATCAAGCCTTTTCTTTAGATATTCAAACTCCGTTATATTTCTTTGTGGAGATAAAGAATAATTTAAGTGAGTTCTATTTTTATCTATATCAATATTTTTAGGATATTTAAGTTCCCTTGATACATGCTTGAGCTGATTATATACAGCCTGCTTATTAAACTTTTGATTGGATGCCATGCTTACCTCAATCTATATATTTTTTCAAAAGATATTTGCTTTTTATTAATAGTAATATTTTCACCGTTGAGATTAACAACATAATTTAAAGGATTCTCCTGTATATTGTAATAGTACCTTAGAAAAGATTCACGGTTATGTTTATCATAATCTGAAGAGCCTTGCAGCCTTAATGTATCGCCATTTGATAAACCTATTTCATATTGATATAGATATTTATATATATCTTGTGACGATATACTGCGATGTTTATTTATTCTTTTGCTATGAAAAACTAATCCTATAACAAAAAGCAAAATAGCAGGTATCATTAATTTATCTAAATAATATTCAAACACTTTTATTCTCCTTCTCAAAAGATATTAATTAATTTTCACGAAGTGAAAATTTTCCTTGAAAAGCCGTAAGGCTTTTCCCTTAGCATTACAGCCTTAAGTGGCATAGCCACTTGGCCAGTAATGCGCTGGGGGGTAATCCAAAGGGGGCAGCGCCCCTGCTGGCAACTCGAACTGTCTTCGAGCGACCGATAGGTCGGATATATCCTATCTGACTACCGTAGGTGGGCAGATATGGTATATCTTGTATACGCAAATTGCACGCCCCCTCTATTTAACTGTCTTAAATAGAGTTTATGTAATTTGCAAGGCTGTATAAACATTGGAATATCAATATTTATACAAAAATACCGAAAGCATTAGCTTTCGGCACATTGACTTAAACTGTCTTTAAGTCTTGTTTATACTTCTTGACACTAACACTATATCACAAGTTTTATGTATTTTTTTTCCTTAACTAAGCCTTCCAGAATTTTATTTCTACTTCATTGATCCTCAGCCTCACC
>ENA-OWNK01000021-OWNK01000021.1-metagenome-genome-assembly--contig:-NODE-21-length-73021-cov-5.078283_pt1 | contig 73021 bp, 67 predicted proteins | sample MGYA00245343_ERZ651121 | MGnify/ENA primary metagenome ERZ651121 (study PRJEB26857, sample SAMEA4031775) | metagenome | biome: human; feature: oral; material: saliva | place: Philippines | collected 2014 | study... | reverse complement strand
ACAGAACAAAGCTCAGTGGCAGGTCGTTAACGCCGCAGTCGAATACGTTTGCAAGAGCGGTTGCAATCTGAACAGCGCCGTAAGCGTCGTTGCACTGACCAACGTCAAGAATGCGAGGAATGCCACCAATGGTGCCCAGGTCAAGGTCATTGAAGCGGAACTTACCGCAAGCAACGGTGAGGACAACGGAGTCTGCAGGAGTCTGCTCAACAAACTCGGTGTAGTAGTTACGACCAGGACGAGCACCGTCGCAGCCACCAACAACAAAGAAGTGCTTGATAGCGCCCTGCTTAACAGCATCGATGATTTTATCGGCAATGCCAAGAACGGCACCGTGGCTAAAGCCGGTGGTTACCTTGTGGCCACCGTTGATACCGGTGAGCTCCTGAGCCTCAGCGTATCCACCAAGCTCCTGAGCCTGCTTGATAACAGTGCTGAAGTCCTTCTTGCCGTTTGCGTCCTCGTCAATGTGGACGAGCTCTGGGAAAGCAACAAGCTCAGTAGTGTAGACGCGGTCCTTGTAGCTAGGACGAGGTGGCATGAGGCAGTTAGTGGTGAAGACAACAGGAGCAGGAATGTCCTTGAACTCCTTCTGCTGGTTCTGCCATGCGGTACCAAAGTTGCCCTTGAGCTGTGGATACTTCTTGAGCTCTGGATAACCGTGAGCTGGGAGCATCTCGCCGTGAGTGTAAACGTTAACGCCAGTGCCCTCGGTCTGCTCAAGGATCATCTTGAGGTCAAGAAGGTCGTGGCCGGAAACAACAATGAAGGGACCAGGCTCAATAGTCAGAGGAACCTCAGTTGGAACTGGAGTACCATAAGCGCCGGTATTTGCGCTGTCGAGAAGAGCCATGCACTTGAGGTTGACCTCGCCTACCTCAAGGGTAAGAGGCAGCAAAACGTCAACGGAGGACTCGGTAGCAAGAGCAGCAAGTGCCTTTACAAAGAAAGCGTCAACTGCGTCGTCAGTCTTGCCAAGAACGCGAGCGTGATAAGCGTAAGCAGCCATACCACGAATACCAAAGAGAATGAGGGACTTGAGGGACCTAATGTCCTCGTTGTCGGACCAAACGCCGCCAAGTGGAAGATCCTCAACAGGCTCTACACCAGCCTCTGCGGCTAGACGGTTCTTCTCGTCACGAACCTGAGCGGTAATTGCGTCAACAGCACCCTTGTCAAAGTTGACGTTGGTGATGCAGGTAAACAGGCCGTCAACAATTAGCTGATCAGCACGGTTAGAACGCTTGCCAGCAGCAAGCTCGGTGCGAGAAAGGCCAACCAGAGCGCCGGTGAGCTCGTCCTGAGCAAATGCGACGTCAAAAGGCTTGCCACAAACGCCAGCAGCGCCGGTACATGCAGTACAAGCAGCAGTCTGCTCGCACTGGAAACAGAACATCTTGTTATCCACTATTTTTCCTCTCCATAAAACCATATAGCGAGAAGAGATTTGCTCTTCTGGGTTTCATGATTACAGGAATGTGGAATAAGGTATGTTGTAATTACAACAAAACGATACTTGTTGAGGAATTTTTGGAGCATTGATGAACGTACAAGATATTAAGCCTTCGTTTTTGCTCAACACGGTGGTGTTTAAAGGCGTAAAGCCAGAGCAGCTTGAAGCTTTGCTGAAGCATCTACGTGCGACAGTGCATACCTATGAGCCTGGAGAGATTATTCTATGCGCTGGCGATAAGGCACATCAGTTTGGCATTGTTGTCTCCGGTGCTATTCATGTTGAGGGGTCAGATGCTCAAGGTAACATTTCTGTGATGGGGGCCTTCCATACAGGAGAAACCTTTGGAGAGGCATATGCAGCTCTTGGAAACGTGCCGCTTTTGACCTCGGTCGTTGCTACCGAGAAATCGGATATTCTGCTGCTAGACGTGCGACAAATCACCACCAGAACCTGTGATATCTGCGGCGGCGTGGATATTATCACCAGAAACCTTATGGCATCTATTGCGCAGAAAAACATCATGCTGAGCCGTCGTATTCAAGATGCTGCTCCAAAAAGTATTCGCGGCAAACTGATGGCGTACTTGAATACACGCTCGCAAGCAACAGGTTCTGCGGAGTTTGATATCCCCTACAATCGTCAGCAGCTTGCCGATTATCTTGGTGTAGATAGAAGCGCCTTAAGCGCGGTAATATCTTCTCTATGTAAAGAAGGCGTCTTTGAAGTAAAGCGAAGCCACTTCAAACTTTTATAACAGCATTTCAGCCTAAGGAGGCTTTTATGGCAGAGATTTATCTAGCAGGTGGATGTTTCTGGGGTCTTGAAGAGTACTTCTCCAGAATTAAGGGCGTTACTGCAACCACTGTTGGCTATGCAAATGGAAAGACCTTGGATACCAACTATCAGGAGGTCAAGGCTACAGATCATGCAGAAACAGTGCATGTAACCTATGATCAGAGCGTTGTAAGCCTCTATGACATCCTGCGTTATTACTTTAGGGTTATCGATCCCCTCTCAGTAAATAAGCAGGGTAACGACGTTGGTAGGCAGTATCGCACCGGCATCTATTACACAAACGATGCTGATCTGCTTGTAATTGATCGTATTATGTCTGAGCAGGAGTCTCTGTTTGGTCAGAAGCTTGCCGTTGAGGTAGAGCCACTGGATAACTACGTTCTTGCCGAGGAATATCATCAGGACTACCTGAAGAAGAATCCTGGTGGCTATTGCCACATCAATGTTGATGATGCGTATAAGCCGCTCTCATAAAGAAGCTTCTGCATACACCATGGCTGATGTTTACAAGATAAGGTGCTCGCTTGTGAACTGCCTCCCATTTCTTGGACACGAGAAATGGGAGGCAGTTCAAAACACACCTAAGTCAGATAATCTGTTAAAAAGACGTATACATGACGCAGAAAATACCTCAATCATGCAGATTATCGTCATTAGATGTGTAAAATGCCCTCATCTGAGCAGATTATCCGACTTAGGTGTGTTCCGTAGATACAGAATTTATCGATAGTTAAATTTCTTATATAAGTCTATTCATGTTTAAGCATATTAGATGAAGTTTATGCATAGAGATGCATATCAGGTAGTGCGACCGCCTAGCTGCCTGGCTATCTTGATTAGGAACATGTCGATTCTTCAGCAGAACCTACCAAAGCTGCGCTATTTTGTGGGCCAAGCCTAAAAGCCGACGCTAACACGCTGCAGAATCATAATCCCCCGCATATGAACCGCCTCCCATTTCTTGGACATAAGAAATGGGAGGCAGTTCACATTCGTCGGGCGCTTTTTATGCCGTTTACGGGAGTACATTTGGAACGCGGCGTGTGTACTGGTAAAATATTAAAAAGTTGATGAAGGAGGTATGTATGTCACTACGTCGTCATCTGATTAAAGGTTTGGGTTCAGCCCAAAAAATTGCGTTTGCTGTTAGCGTGTTTGTAATAGCAGTTGCTTTGCCAGTCATTGCAAAAGCTGATGTTATTTCTACGCCAAACATTGAGAGGGATTCTAGTTTCCTGGTCATGGCTGCAATTTCTACTCTTGTGGCAGTAATTGGCTTCATTATGATCATAAGGCGTCGCAGGTAAAACCTTGTCCACAACACAGCAGATTCTTCCCAAAAAAGAAGTCACTACCTTTGCATTTGCGTTATGTCATTTTGTAGTTGACTTTGCATGCGTATCTACCATGCTCTGCGCGGTAAGCCGAGTGTTGGGCGAGTCTGGCCAGGGTTCGATGGAAGTTGTTGCGCTAAGTATTTTACTGTATGACATAGTTGCCTTTACCCTGCAGCTCCCTATAGGCATTGCGCTGGATCAGCTGGATAAGAACTCCTATGCCGCCTTACTTTCGTATGCTTTAGTGGGCGCTGGAGTTATTCTTTCGCTGGTCCCTATAGCCCTTCTCGAGTGGCCTGCGATTCTTTTGCTTGCGATTGGAAATGCGCTCTTCCATAGTGCAGGTGGACTGAGCGTCCTTAATATCTCGCAAAAACATGCAGGACCTTCGGGAATCTTTATTGCAACTGGTGCAATTGGAGTCTTTTTAGGCACACAAAGTGCTCAAATGGGAAGACTTCAGATTGCATTTTCCCTGCTTGTGCTATTGTTCTTATGCGCGCTTATCACGCTTGTAGTACAAAAGGTTAACAAGAAGTACTGGAACGTGCATAACGTTACGTTTGATATTCCTAGGCTTTCGTCCAATACATTGCTTGCGATTGCACTGCTGAGCCTTGTGGTGGCGCTGAGAAGCTATGTCGGCATGGTTATGGCATTTCCTTGGAAGAGTGAGACGCTCTTACGGGTATTAAGTATCCTTGGCGTATTTGCAGGTAAAGCGCTTGGTGGAGTGGTTGCTGATCGTATTGGCTTCAGGACTACAGCTATCTTTTCGCTCATTGCCGCAGCTACTTTATTTGTGCCTTCATGGGAGATGCCTCCTATGGGCCTCCTAGCTGTGTTTTTCTTCAACTTTACTATGTCCATTACGTTGGCATCTCTAGCAAACATCTTGCCTAACGCAAAAGGCACCGCGTTTGGACTGGCCAGTTTCTCACTAGCCGTAGGTGCGTTGCCTGCGCTCGCAGGATTCCGTATTGAACATCCTGCGATGCTCTCTGGTATCAGTTTGGTCTCGGCACTTGCGTTGGGCGTAGGTCTTACGTTAGTCAAAGATTCCGTGGCTACAGGGCCATTTGGTCATGAGCGTATGTTCCAGGCAGCACAAGTTGTTGAGGCTGTAGAGGAAGATGTTCTAATCGCAGAGCTATCTGATCAGGTTGATGAGCTTGCGGTTGAAGATGAGTGTGCGGCTGAAGACAATCTTGTTGCTGAAGACAAACAAGTAGAAGGCTAATGGCATGGACGACCAAATATTTTTATTGCCGTATTTGGTGACCATTATTCCGATATTTGCGTTTTGTCTGATTCTGACTATTACTGTTGAGCTTATTGTCGCAAAATCGCTGGGCGTTAAAGACAATCAAGCACTGTTGATTCTTGTTGCTGCTCAAGTGCTTACTAATCCAATTGCTGTTTTTATTACAAGTGCCCTTGTTGATGTGGTTGCTAACGACGCCCAGTACTGGGCGTGCGTCATAGCGGTTGAACTGGTTGTTATTGCTGTTGAAGGTCTCATTTACAAGGTAAAAAGAGTAAGTAACACCCCATGGACTCTTTCAATCTTGGCTAACCTTGCGTCAGTATCCGTAGGTATTCTCGTTCAAACACTTATATAAAAATTTAGCGAGAAACCCTTTGAATAGAAGGGGTTTCTCGCCAAACTTGGGTGATTATTTGAGTTGAAGCCTTAATGAACCATCGCAATAAGAAGAGCTCCGACCATAAGACCAATGGATGTTCTGAGAGCCGCTGAGGCTTGCCTGTGCAAGAGTTTTTGTGCACGAGTTGCGCAAGCGAGCTGGGCTTTTGAGGTGTTGAGTGTATGCATTGGTCCTCCTTTCTTAGTTCTTGCTTAGTATATGTCCAAAAGTAAGCTTTGGTAAACTCTTAAATATAAAAATGATACAAAAGACCACGCCGAGAGTGAGTCCAATCATTCCTCCAGAAGAGGCGTCTAAGTAATAACTGCCTGTTATTCCAATCAAAACGCTAATCGTGGCAATAAGCGGAGAAATCCAGAGCATATGCCGCATCTGATTGGTAAGAAGCCTTGCGCAGGCACCCGGAACAATAAGCAGCGAGACTGACAAAATGACGCCAACTGCCTGGAGCGATATGACAATTGCGAGGGCTAGGGCAACAAGCAAGAATGAAGTGAGTGTTTTAGTAGAAAGACCGATTGCTTGAACCTGCGTGGGATCAAATGAAAGCAAGGTCAGGTCCTTGTTTTTAAGGATGAGCAGGATTGCAATGGGAAGGCCAATACAAAGAACTTGCAGCATGTCGGGAGTAGTGACCCCCAAAAGGTTTCCAAAGAGTATGTGTGAGAGGTTAATTTGGCTTGGAACCTTGGATATGAGAACTGTTCCTAGTGCAAAAAACGTTGTAAATACAATGCCGATAGCAGTATCGGGGCGCACAATTTGGCTCTTTTTGACTTGTCCGACCAACACCACGGTAATGAGAGCAAATACCAGTGCTCCTACCAGATAGGGAAGCCCCAGCAGGTGAGCAATGACCACGCCCGGGAGAATAGAATGCGAGATGGCGTCGCCCATAAGCGACCATCCCATGTGTGTGATCCAGCAGCTCAAAAGCCCGCAGACTATGGCGGTTGCAATTCCGGTGATGAGGGCTCGCTGCATGAATGCGTATTGGAGAATGTCTACCTCAGGCATGGAGCACCTCCTCAATGTGGGTATCTTCGGAAATACCAAGGTTCTGCAGGAGGGCATCTCCAGAAAGAATTTCTTTTGAAGAGCCCTGTGCGGTTATGGTTTTATTGATGACCAGGCAGAGCGGGAATTTTTGCTGAGCCAAATTGATGTCGTGAATTGAAACGAGCAATGTTTTGCCTTCTTTGCTGAGGTTATTGAGCTGTTCGGTGATGATAGCCTCAGAGCGAGCGTCTACTCCCGCAAACGGTTCGTCGAGAAATACCAGCTCAGCAGCTTGCGCTATTCCGCGTGCCACAAAAACACGCTTTCTTTGTCCGCCCGAGAGTTGGGCAAGTGGACGATCTGCAAGGTCGGCCAGGTTAACGCGTTCAAGCGCCTGGGCAACCAGCTCTTTGTCCTGAGCGGAAGGTATGCGCATCCAACCCTGATGAACATATCTTCCCTGCATAACAACGTCTTTTACGAGCAGCGGAAACGTCGCGTCAATTGCCTCCGTTTGAGGAACGTAGGCTACTTTGCCCTGCTTGCGCGCCTGTGAAAGAGGTTGCTGACCCCAAGTAAGTGACCCCTCCCATGCGATGGTGTCCATCAATGCTTTGAAGAGCGTAGATTTTCCGGCGCCATTGACGCCAACAAGTGCGCAAAGATCTCCTGTTGAAAGCGAGAAATTCACGTCATAAATGATGGGTTTCTCGCGGTCTTTTTTCTCGTACCAGGCACAAAGTTGCGAAACACAAAGATTCATCGAACAATTACCTTCCCATGAGACCAGATACGATTGCGTCTGCGTCGTGTTGCAGCAGGTCAAGATAGGTGGGAACGGGGCCGTCGGCTTCCGAGAGGGAGTCTACGTACAAGATGTTCTTCTCGTCAGTTTTGAGGACAGCGCCCGTCTCGTCGGCTACCTGTTGCATTGCCTTGGGGCTTACCGTGGATTCGCAGAATACTGCGGGGATTTGCTGGGCTTTTACAGCTTCGACAACCTTGGCAATCTGCTGCGGAGTGCCTTCATCAGCGGCGTTAACGGCCCAGAGGTAGAGCTCCTTCATGTTGGTGTCGCGGCACAGGTACGAGAACGCTCCCTCGCAGGTCACAAGCGTGCGCTGGCTCTCCGGCAGGGTGCTAAGCTCCTCAATCAGGTGAGAGGAGATGTTGTCGAGCTCCTTTTTGTATGCGTCGCCGTTGGCTTCGAAGTCTTTGGCGTGGTCAGGGACAAGGTTGCTGAGCGCGCGGACAATATTCTCGACATAGATCTTGCCGTTTGCGGGCGACATCCACGCATGCGGATTGGCCTGACCCTGGTAGTCACCCTCGGCGATGGGGATGACGGTGATGCCTTCGCTGAGGTCAGCGCGCTGTGCTGACGAGTCGGCAACAAAGCGCTCAAACCAGCGCTCAAGCCCCAAACCATTGTTGAGGATAAGCTGGGCTTTTTGCGCGCGTTTAAGGTCGTCGGGCGTGGGTTCGTAGTCGTGGATTTCGGCACCGGCTTTGGTGATGGATTCTATCTGGCAAAACTCGCCCGCAACGCGAGAAGCCATGTCTTGAATGACGGTGAAGGTGGTCAAGACGAGGGGAGCCGAAGAGTTCTGGTTTTGCGCGGCGTCTGCGCTAACAGCAGAATCGCGTGGACTACATGCGGCGAGAGAAGCGATGGTAGCCGCAGAGCTTGCGCCAAGCAAGGTGAGCGCTGACCTGCGGGATAGGAGAGGGTTGCAGGTGGAGTGAGGCTGTGAGTCAGCGTTTGGGCGCGGATTCGTGCGCGGTTGCAGACTTGCAGCTACTGAGTTATGTGTGCAGCGATGTTTCATGGCGACTTCCTTCAAAGAGATAAGAGCAGGTAGCTACGGGACTGAAAGCAAGAAACTGATAGCGTGAAGCCAAGAGTTAGGTGTTTGGAGCTACGAGCTCAACGGGTTTCTCTCCCTATTGTATTCCTAAAAGTTAGCTTTGTCTAACTTTTGAGATTTACGAGGAAAGAAAAAGGGTTAGATTTGCAGACAAATGTCCAAAAGATTGAACATGAAATTTAATGTGTCATTTATGTCGCATTTTAAGCAAATTATTTTCCTTTGGCTTATTTACCATAGGATTTGTGAAACAAAAATAATTTTTCTATAGCAAATTATGTGAATATGGCTAGAATTTATTTTGTTTCCTAATGGTTTGTGCTCGTTAAAAAAGGAGAGAGCATGGCATTCGATTTTACAGGTAAGCTGGTTCTGGTTACAGGCGGAAGCGCTGGTATTGGCGCTGAGATCTCCAAGGGTATTGTTGCTGGAGGTGGACACGTAATCGTTTGCTCTCGTCACGAGGACACTGGTCGCAAGTTTGTCGAGGAGCTTGGCGAGGGTAACTTCTTCTACACAATGGACATTGCAGACGCAGAGGGCGTCAAGAAGACCGTTGCTCAGATTCTTGAGGAGTGCGGCGACGTCAACGTTCTTATCAACTGCGCTGGTCGCATCAGCTCCGTTCCTTTCACCGAGGTTGACGACAAAGAGTGGAACAACACCATCAACACCAACCTCACTGGTACCTACAACGTAACTCACGCTCTCTGGCAGCACTTTATTGACCGTGGCGGCGCTCGCATTGTTAACGTTTCTTCCGTTGCAGGCAAGATTGGCGGCGGCCTCCTTGGTACTGTTGCTTACGCATCTTCTAAGGCTGGTATGAACGGCTTTACCAAGGCTATCGCTAAAGAGGGCGGCAAGTACGGCATTTCTTGTAACGCTGTTTGCCCATCCTTCACCATTACAGATATGACCACTGCACTCTCCAACGATGAGGAGAAGTACAAGAAGGTCGTAGGCATTATTCCTCTCGGCCGTCCTGCACAGGCATCTGAGCCTGCACAGATGGTACTGTTCTTTGCTTCCGACGCTGCTAGCTTTGTCAACGGTGAGGTTGGCGACTGCGACGGCGGCATCGTAATGGATTAGGTGATTGTTGATGGCTACAAAAGAACCAATTTCTCTTCAGCACCCATTTAAGGCACTGGGTCGCATTCCAGGCGCAAACATCCTGGTACCACTGCTTCTTGGCGTTTTCATGAACACATTTTTCCCAGATGTATTCCCAACGCTTGGTAGCTTTTCTGCAGCTATGACCGTTAAGGGTACTGCTGCTCTGGTTGGTGCTTTCATGTTGTGTGTTGGTGCAACTATTTCGTTTAAGAGTGCACCAAAGGCTGCTCTTCGTGGCGCTATCATCATCATCTCTAAGGTTGTGTTCTGCGTTGCTCTTGGTCTTGCAGTTCTATTCTTCCTGAACGACAACCTGCTTGGCCTTTCTTCCATGGTCATCCTTGCTGCTTGCTCTGGTGCAAACAACTCCATGTATGCAGGACTGATGGCTGATTATGGTAACGAGTATGAGCAGGGCGCAGTCGCAATTACTACGCTGGTCGTTGGCCCTCCAGTTACCATGCTTGCTCTTGGCGCAACTGGTCAGTCTCCAATTAACTGGTCTTTGCTTGGTGCAGTTCTCCCAATTATCCTGGGTATTCTGCTTGGCAACTGCTTCCCATCTATGAAGAAGATGCTCACAAGCGCTCTGCCAGCAATTATTGTCATGACCTTCTTTGCTATGGGCACAACCATGAAGTTTGATTCTCTCATTATGGCTGGTCCTGCAGGTATTCTGCTTGGCGTTATCTGCTCCGTCTGCGGTGGCTTTATCAACTACTTTGTTGATCGCGCAACTGGCGGAACTGGTATTGCTGGTGTTGCTATTTCTTCCTGCGCAGGTGCAAATGCACTTACACCTGCTGCTATGGCAGAGGCAAACCCAGCCCTGTATGGCGGCGCTGCTCTTGCAACAGCAAATGCACAGGTAGCAGCTGCAGTTATCGTTACTGCAATCCTGACTCCTTTGATTACTGGTTATGTTGCTGAGCACTTTGCTAAGAAGGACAACACTTCAGAGGAAGTTGTTGAGTCTGCTTAATTGCCCTTAAAGTTTCAAGTGTAAAATCCCAGCACCTAGCGGTGCTGGGATTTTTTGTGCTGCGAAACTGCACTGGCTCCGTGCAAGAGTTGCTCGAAGAATGGCAATAGACGGCTGATAGGGGGGGCGGTGGATGCAGAGATCCTTCGCGAATCACTCGAATAAGTCTCCAAGTGGTAAAAAATGCGTTTAGTTGGAGATTTCATTTTTCTGCATACAACGTTTGCCCAGATAAAAGTTTTTGAGGCGGTAAAAAATCGTCTTAGTTGGAGATAAAACGTCTAATTTTCAATTTTCATTTCCAACTAAACGCATTTTTTACCTTTTTCGGCACATAATTTTGAGCGCAAAAATTACGTATTCATGGAAATGAATATTACAACCGGATTATGCAAAAAAGGGTCAGAGCGGAACGTTCTAACCCTTTGATTTGCAATAAAACCTGCGACCAGCTTTGCCACAAGTAATTGGGCAAGTAATTTCTGCAAGTAGCAACAGGCAGTCTTAAACGACAGCTACTTAATCAGGACGTTTCCTTCATAGCTGTCATGAACATCCTGAGGCGTGACGCCCATGTGCTTCTTATATAGTCTGCTGAAATAGAACGGATCGCTATAGCCAACCGCCTCGGAAGTCTCTCGCACAGAAAGACCAGATTGAAGTAGCTGTTGAGCATGATCAAGACGCTTTGCAATAATGAATGTCATTGGGCGAACGCCAAATGTTTGGACAAAATTGTTGGAGAAGCGTTGAGTGCTCATTCCGCAACGTTTAGCCAGGCCAGGGATGGTAATTGGATCTGCAAAGTGGAGCTCAATATACGTGCGAGCCTCGGCCATGCTCTCCTGAACCTTTTGGCTGTTGGTGAGTAGGAACATAGACTTGATGAGCTCGGTGCCATTGACAATCTGAGCAACACGATTGTCCAGCGATGGGGTGGTGTTAAGTTTTTCCAGGTCAAGCACCTTATCAAGAATGCGGTCGAATCCTTGAGGATCAAATGCATAGGCATTGAAGATTGGGCTGGTGACATCGCCCTGAATGCCATCATAGTAGATGTTTACATGGTCAAACGAGCGTCCGTAAAGGGTTCGATATGTTACTGTCTGACCTGCAGGAACATGTACAACCGTAGTTCCTTCGCAGACAAATTCATTTCCACCAATAGTAATCTCGGCAGCTCCAAAAACAGGAATGATGAAAACAGAATGAGCAAGCGAAAAGGTAACTTGGGAGTCAGCAATCTTCTGTTGGCGGTTGATCGAAAACACACTATACGTCTGCCGCGAATAGGTCTCTTTTAGCTCCTGCAGATTAGCCTGCATAGAATCTCCTCATTTCAAAAGCGCTCTAATGCGCCGAATATTAAAAATAACATGGAGAGTATTTTAGCCAGCAGAACCGCGATTGCAACCCCAAAATCAAATAAAATGCCATTTCAGGGGTTAAATTTTGATTAACGAGAAAGACAATTGCCTACGTAACTTTTATAGAATGATTTTAAAAAGAACAATTTATGAATAAATTTTGTCCATTCAAATTAAAGATTTTACGTTTTGATTGTTCGCTTTAAACTGCCGATAAATAGCGTTTTTTGATACCATAAATTAGTTATGCACAAATGGTTTCTTCAGGTTAACTTTAGATACTACAAACTTCTTTGAGATGTCGTAGCTTTCTTTTAGTTTTCATGAATTCCATTGGTTTTGCAGGTTTTAGGTTTAGGTTTTATTGGCTTCTGTAGAGGTTTCTCGTAGAAGGTTTGTATATGGAGCAGCTTGCACACGTTTTTTCACTTATCGTTCAGCCCGCATACGACTTGACCGGCAGTTGGTGGGCGGCAATCTTTCTTTTTACTCTTGCAACTAAAATCATCCTGATGCCTCTGGCACTTTGGACACAACAAAATTCTATTGTTATGGTGCGCCTTATGCCCGAGACCTTCCGCTTAAAGACTCGCTACTTCGGCGACAGGGAGACCATCGAGGAGCGCTCCAACGAGCTCAACAAAAAGGCAGGCTATCACCCGCTATTGAGTCTTATTCCTCTGGCAATCCAGGTAGTCATCCTGTTCGGCCTAGTTGACGTTATCCATGGCATCACCGATTCTGGTGCGCCTGGCACAGAGTTTTTGGGCATGACCCCAATCATCGATGGCGGTATCACCTGGATTATGCCACTGGCAGCAGCTTTGTCCTCGGTTGCTCTTGGTCTTGCTTCCAACAAGCTGAATCCGCTTCAGCGCGAGCAGTCTCGTGCAGAGAAGAACACCACAAACGGCCTTTCTATTGCAATGTCGCTGGTACTTGCAGTCTACGTTGTCTGTGGCATGGCATTCTATTGGGTTTGCTCAAACCTTCTCTCAATCCTGGTCCAAATTGTCTGCAACATCATCATCGACCCTCGTAAGCAGGTTGATTACGACGATCTCAATGCTGCTCGCGACGAGTTTGAGGCAATGGACGCAGCAACCAAGTCCACTCACAAGTGGTTCCAGCGCGATCCTCATGCCGCTCGCGAAAAAGAGGACTACAAGCGCTTCTTTGACACCATCGGCAAGCACCTGGTTTTCTATTCCGAGTCAAGCGGCTTCTACAAGTACTTCCAGGGCGCCATCGAGTGGCTGCTGGCAAACTCTGACATTCGTATCCACTATGTCACCTCTGACCCTAACGACCAGGTCTTTGAACTGGCAAAACAGCAGCCTCGCCTGATTCCGTATTACTTGGGTCAGCGTCGCCTTATCACGCTTTTCATGAAGCTCGACGCTGATGTTGTGGTAACTTCCCTCGGCGACCTGGAGAGCTCCTACATGAAGCGCTCCTACGTGCGCAAAGACGCTGAGTACATGTATATGTGCCACCACATGACTTCCATGACGGTTACCTCAACGCGCAACGAGTACACCTACTACGACGACGTCCTCTGCGTTGGCCCTCATCAGCAGCATGATCTTGAGCTGGTCGAGAAGTACTACGGTACGCCATCCAAGAGAAAGCCTGCTATTGGCTACGATCTTCTCGATAGGTCAATCAAAAACTACCAGAAGCAGAATCTGGGCCAGCGCAAACCTGGCGAGAAACCCCTGTTGCTGATTGGTCCTTCGTGGCAGTACGACAACTTGATGGACAGCTGCCTTGACGGCCTGCTTGAGCAGCTCATGGGCCGCGGCTGGCGCATTGTGGTCCGCCCACACCCAGAGTATTTGAAGCGCTATCCTGCCCGTATGGAGGAGATTCTTGCTCGCTACGCTGACGCGGACCCAGAGGAGCTCTCCTTTGAGACCGACTTCAGCTCCAATACTTCGGTTCTCTCGGCTGACCTGCTGTTTACTGACTGGTCGAGTGTTGCTGAGGAGTTCTCGTTTACCACGCTCAAGCCGTCGGTCTTCATTGACACCGCGATGAAGGAGAACAACCCTGACTGGAGCAAGATTCATTCGGATCCATGCGACATTACACTCAGAAATGAGATTGGCCGCAGCTTTGATCCTAAGGACCTCTCGGGCCTTGGCGACGCGGTTGCGCAGATGCTGGAGGAAACCGATAGCTGGTCGCACAAGATTGAAGAGATTCGTAACAACATGATCTTTAATCTCGGCCACGGTGGAGAAGCCGCAGGTAAGTTCATCCTCGAGCGCGTTTTGGCGCACCAGGAAGAGGCTGCCGCTGAGGTTGCAGACAACGCTACTACCAAGAAGAACGCTGCTGCGGACGCTGCAGACGATGACGAGAAAAGCGACGACGTCAGCTCCACTAAAGACGCCACAAAGACAACTGATGAGGACGGTGTTTCTCGTGACTAAAACAACAACTTCTACCATGAGAAACTCTTGCAGCGCCGCTATTCAAAGCCGCGCGTCCTTCCTTCATGGAGCGTTTTTTGTCGCAGTACTGACGTTTGCGTGGTGGGCACTTCTACCAGCAACAGCTCAGGCTTACGTTGACCCGTCAGTTATGACCTACACCATCCAGGCATTGGCAGCAGTTGTAGTTGCGCTCTCTGCGGTCCTTGGCGTTGCGTTTAGGCGTTCTCGTAAGGTGCTCTTCCGTCTGCTTAAGATTGATGAGAACGCCAATAAGATTGTCGAAGGCAAAGTTCACAAGATTGACGCCAAAGGTGCAGAAGCTGCAAATACTCAGATGAAAGAAATCCTTGCAGCAGAGGCCGTCCGTCTCAAGGAACAAAAAGAGGGAACCCTCAAACCTAAGGGTCGCATTGGTGTCGCATTTCTTGTCTCTTTCTTTACTGTCTTTACTATCTTGGTTGTAGCCCCACTTGAGCTGGTAGCAAGCAATGCGCGAGACCTTTCTTTCAACCTCAATGATGTTGCAGGTCCCGTTATTATTGCAGGCCTTATTATTACGATCATTCTTACAGTATTTCTATCGCTCCTGCGCAAGCGCGCGTTTAACGTTGCCGTTGCGTTTATAGGAGCCATCGGTGTGGCGTCATACGTCCAGGCAGTATTCTTGAACGGTGGTATGCCACTTGCCGACGGACATGCAGTTATTTGGTCAGATTTTACAACTCAAATGATTGTCTCTGGCCTCATTTGGCTGGCAATCATTGCAGCTGCAGTGACCTTCTCGCTCCTAAAAGCACGTCAGCTTAGAACAGGTCTTCTGGTAACCGCAACCGCTCTTGTCGTTGTCCAGACAGTGGGCGTTGCAAGTCTCTGGGGTCCTGCAATCGCAGCGTCGATAGATGCTCATGCCGAAAACCAGCAGGTTATCGCAACGCGCGAGGGCCTCTACAGCGTTTCCTCCAAGAAGAACGTCGTGGTGTTTGTCCTTGATACTACCGACACTGCTTTTATTCAGAGACTCTACGATGAGCATCCAGAGACATTTGCGTCTCTTACCGGCTTTACCTGGTACAGAAATTCCGTCGGTTCTATGATTCCAACGCGCTACGGTGTTCCATCGCTGCTCTTTGGCTCTCGTCCTCAGCCTGGCGAGAATTTCAACGATTTTGTCTACAACTGGGAACAAAGTGATCAGTACCTCAAGGATATTCAGAATGCTGGATATCAAGCAGGTTTGTATACGGATCAGTTGAACTACTCTCACTACAGAGACACTGCGCAGAAGTATTCCATCAACTACCACGAGCCTCGTGGTCGCGGTACAGATAACCAGTTAGACGTGCTAGGTGCACTGCGCATTCTCTATAAGACGGCATTTTGTAGGGACATGCCTTGGGTGTTTAAGCCTCGATTCTGGTATTATACCGAGGATCTTAATATGCGCATGCGCAAGTTAGTCAACATGGACGAAGTTGATCTCTCTTCACAGCCATACACCGAGGATGATCTCAAGTATTACCAGGAGCTTCAACACTACGGACTCTCGATTGACGACAGCGCTGGTCAGAACGGTTCATTCCGTTTTATTCATCTGTTTGGCTCGCATCCACCTTACACGCTTGATCGCAACGTTGAGCGCACTGAAGATCCAAGCAAGCAAAACGTTGATGAGCAGACTATTGGCGCGTATAGGATTGTTGCGCAGTATATCGCTGAGCTTAAGCGTCTTGGTGTGTATGAAAACACGTCTTTCATCATTACCGCAGATCATGGTGACTGGTACTTGACGGGCAGCGATATTCAGACACCTTCTGCTCCAGTCATTATGTATAAACCAGCTGGTCAGACCGCTGAAGAGGCGGCTCAGCCTATGCAGATTTCTGACGCGCCTGTCTGGCACTACGACATTTTGGCGCAGACGCTGAAGGACATGGGCGTTGACCAGCAGACGCTTTCTAACTACACCACACCGCTTGACGAGTCCTATGAGGGCGAGACTCGTCCTCGTTACTATATCGAGACCATTTCAAACGGCAAGCAAGACATCTTTGTCAGGGAGTTTGTCATTAACGGCGACGCCAATGACATGAAGAATTGGAGCCTCACGGGCAACGAATGGCCTGTTGAACCATGGCATGACTAAGCTGGGTGCTTTGACGCGCCTGGCGAGAAACCCGGCGTGCCCACTGCCGTATTTCTTTAACTCCGATGGATCAATGGCTACCGGTTGGCTGGAGCGGGGAGGCTCTTGGTATTACTTAAGCTCAAGCGGAATAATGCAAACAGGATGGCTTAATAGTTCCGGTCATACCTTCTACCTTAACCAAGATGGTTCAATGCGTACTGGCTGGCTCTCTTACGGAGGCAGCAGCTACTATCTACGCTATGACAATAATCAGCCTGTTTCAGGAGGTCCTACCGGCTCTATGATTTACGCGCAAAAAGCTCGCATTGGTGGTGTTACCTACGAATTTAATGCAAGGGGTGAAGCGCATAAAGCACTACCAGGAAACATTGTTCCTAAAGCATATAAGCCACTAGTTGAGGCTGCGTGATGACTATGAACAAGAAACATAAATGGCTGCCTCTAAAGATTATCTCTATAGTTCTGTTTCTTATGGCCACTGTCTTCCTCTTGTGGAATGCATTTGCTACGCCCTACCCATGGGCAATTGACTCACTTCAGCAAAAAGCGGTAGAGCGGGCCACACAAGAAGCTATCAATACCGCCAGGCAAGAAGGAGACGGCGGAAAGCCTTACCTCAAAGACATCGACTATATGAAGCTCACGCTTGGCAGTTGCTATATAGGAGTAAAACCAGAAACCCGGAACAACCTTATTTGGGAGATTCGATATAGAGATAAACCTGTGGGATATGTCATGCAAGAGCTCGGAACTTTAAGGTTCTCCGCTCTTGCCGGCAATTACGAGTCCTTCAAACTCGTGGATTTGGAGGAAATTTCTCTTGACGACTACAAGGAAGTAAGAGACGGCTCTGTAGAACTTGGACCTTTTGAATGGAAACTTCCCTTCGGTTGGGTAACGGTTGATGGACACAAAGCGTACCGACAAATCAACGGCTACCTTTTTTCACATGGGCTAGCAATAGTTGATGACTACTATTATGAGTTCGATGAGAATGGATATCTCATAAAAGCGATAGGTCCGGCACTGGATTCAGAAACCGAAAATTAAGTGATCCCGCAACAGTTCTATATGTTGTTTACGATCATTCCGGAAATGTAACTGAACTCGCCGAAAAAAGAAGGAGGCCATCAATACTGCCCGTCAGGAAGGAGATGCGGGAAAGCCATACCTGAAAGACATCGACTATACAGAACTTACCCTTGGTGGTTGTTATGTAGGGACGAATTTTAATACATAAATTCCGTATGGAAAAATAATGCCAATTGCCAGTCAAGCTTGCGTGTTTGATGACAGCGGATATCTTGTAAGAGAAGGGCCGTTGGAGGATTCTCCATCAGTTTCGGATACGTAACGTAGGATCCGGATACCTGCGGGTATCTGTGTGGGTTGCGTCAATTGAGTTACATAAACGCAATAGTATGCGGACTCATATAAAGCGAGCAAGAAGAAATCTGTAGTGCAGGAAGCTCAGGTAAACCTGCAAGGTTGCATCCTGACCCCACATACGCAACAAGAATCAATACAAGGCCAATTGCGATAAAAATACCACCGAACAGCGAGAGCAGTCTTTTCGAATGTCCTTCTGACCATGACGTTGTATTTGTTCGCTCCGTGGAGGCTGTGGTCTTCTCGGCAGGAACTTGTGCAAAGAAATGAGCAATCCACTTTGCATAGTCTCGTGCGCTTTGCACGAGAGAATGCATTATGCGAGCTACTATCGGTATTACCAGTATGGAAACACCTCCTATGAGCAGAAACACACCGGCAGAAAGCGCGCCGGAAAGGAACATGTCGTGCAGAAATCCCACTACAAGTGCCGGGATGCTCATTACTCCGCAGAAAAGACCACAGGCAACTGCAAAGCATAATGAAATAACAAGTGCCCAAATTACAAAATAAATGCTCAATGCCGTAAGTGCGAGGACAAACGTAAGGGGTATCCAGACAATAGCGCCTATGACGAGAAGTACGATAGTTATGGACATAAGTACCGAATCAGAGCGGATACGCTGAGTTGCGCGTAGAAACGCAGGCATACTCTCCAGTGCTGATTGAACCGCATCATCAATGCTTCCCATGGCTGCTACGGCTTTTTCCTCGGACATACCGTCTTCCATACGGTCGTGTATTGCCTCGTCGTAATAGGCAAGAGCATCATCAATGCTGTTTTTGGGAACATGCTTTTTCTTAAGGTTTGCGCGAAGTTCGGCAAGAAACTCATCCTTTTTCATGACGATGCTCCTTCTTTAATGTAGGAGAGAATGTCTGTAATGGAGGCCTCATCAGCGATAAATCGTGAGAGCTCTAAGTGTCCCGCGTCAGTAATCAAATAATATTTGCGGAGACGACCGTTGTGCTCACGTGTGTATTCGGAAAGGAAATGTTGCTTAGCAAGACGTTTCAAAATGGGATAGAGCGTTGACTCGGAGAGCTCAAGCGATGCAGGGGCATCCCGGATGATTTGATACCCGTAGGAATCTTTGCGGGCTATGGCTGCGAGGACGCAGATATCAAGAAATCCACGCTTCAGCTGTGCATCCACAATACGTCTCCTTCAATATACTATGTGATACATAGTATATATTACTCAGGCATACTATGCAATACACAGTATGAAAAAATACAGTATGAACTTGCCATCTTTGTAGGTGTTGTAATATTTCTATAGCGCTATGTGTGTGAAAATAGTATGTATGAAAGACGGTCCGGTGGCGGACAAAGGAGACATGAGTTGAACTTCCGTGAAGACGATGCCGATACACAGAACAACACCGACGTGCAAAAAAGCAATGGACTCGCTTGATCACGATTTGCTGACAGGCGAGACGCTGGACGTTGGAGATAAAGTTACGCGTCGGCTCTCACAGGAGCAAGCCACCCTGCCTCATCCCGCTGTAAAATCGTCAGGCCCCATACAGAGCAAGCAAGAAATCGCAGCAGAAGCGGTTAAGAAAAATGAACTGCGTCCCAAAACTTGGACGAATTTAATAAAGACCTAGGCCACTAAGGACTGATTCCGGAACTCCTCTGGGGTCAGTCCTTTCAGTTTAACTTGGCGGCTCTGTGAAGAGAGCTTGCCTGCGACCTGGGATTACTGTGGCAAAATCCAGCTAGGAAGGCCGTCAGAGAAGATACGTGCAAGTGGATACGCTTCTTCAATAGTTAGCGCTGCAACAACGTGATAAGGGCCCTCTGCTGATGCATCAAATACCAGCGCAAGGGGTTTCTCGCCATCAGAGGTAGGAAGCGCAAGGTAGACGCAGTGTCTGGATGGATTGTAGAGCTCAACGGCCATGCGCCATCCATGTTTTGCTGCTCGCAGGGCGTTTTGCACCAGAGGCGAGTCGTCATCAAATCCGCACTCGGGATCAAAGAGCAGAGGCGCGGCACCTGGAACGGGAAGCGAAAAGTCAGCGTCAGTATGCATGAGCTGCTGCTCGTTCTTTCTGTAGACGTACGCTGCGGAAAGGCAAGCTTGCGCTGCCTGCAACGAGGGCGCGTCGCTCAGATAGGTGGTGCAAAGCGCGTTCCAGTCGGAGACAGGAGCCTCGTTCATAACCACGTCAACTGGGTTGACAGGCAGCTGCTTTGCCGCTGCAGGGAGCTTTTCCCACGAAGCAATGGCAGACTTTGGCAGTCCACGAAGCACGTCAACTGTCTGATCATGCAATTCATCTGCGGAAACGCTGAGCTCCAAAAGCGTCCAGGGACGCAGAGCCCCGCGCTTAGATTTGCGAATGGTAGCGGTAATAACCTCGTCTGTCTGCGGTTTCTTGTAACGCGTGTTAAACGTGAACGTGCCACCCTTAGAAATGAGTGCGCGAGAAGCCTCGGCAAGTTTGAAGTCTTCTTCTAGCTGCTTGAGGACGTTGGCGTCGACGGGAGCCATCTGATACAAAATGCCGAGAAGATCATTGTTGACGTGGATATCTTCCTCAAAATTGGCAGGGTATGTTGGGGTAGGGGCAGGAATTTCATCCTGATTGATTGCCTGCGTAGAAGCCTGGGATTCAGAAACTGTAGTGTTAGAGACAGAACTTGTTGCATTCAGTGCCTGTTGCAATACTGAAGGAGCGGCCTCAAGTGTCTTCTCTTCATCGGAGCCGTCGTAGGGGTTGTAGGTAACGGTAAGCGAGATGGTAGGCTCAGGCACTGTAGGCTCGGGCACTACAGGTTCGGGCACTGTAGGCTCGGCAGCTTTAGGCTCTGGAGCTGGCGTTTCGGTTTCGACAGGTTCTGGAGATGCGTCATCGGTTCCAGCAGGCTCTGGAGCGGCATCATCGGCAGATTCTTGCTGGAGATCTTCTTCAGGCGCCTCAGCACAAGGCGTTGCTACAACAGGCGCCTCAGCAGCAGATTCCTCTACGATTGGTGCTGTTTCTGCAGCTGGCAGTTCCTCTGAGCTCTCCGTGACAGGCACCTCTTCTGTCTCCGTCGGTTCTTCTTGGGTAGGAAGTTCTTCCGTTTCAGGCTCTGTCTCAGCTACCAGGTGCTTTGGCTTGAGAGCTCGAATGGACTTTGCCCCACGTCGGCGTTTCCATGGTTTGCCATTGTTTTGCGACTCGACGTTTTTCTCGCCAGCAGCAAGGGCAGCTTCAAAGGTATCAAAGGACAGAAGCGTTGCGTAGACGTAGCCTTTTTTGAACGCAGTGATTTTGATGAAATCGGGGCACGCCTCCATGAGCGCGCGGATGTCGTCAAAGCCAAAATCCTGCGGTGTAAGGTCGTCTTCAATGAGCACGCCCTCAACGGCAGAGAGGGGAGTCTGCTTAGAGACGCCAATGGTTGCTTTGAGTAGTTTATACAGGTAGAGAGCGTGTTCTTGTTTTATAACAGCCATGATGCTCCTGAGATAGTAGTTAGTGGACTACATACTACTCGATTTTGAACAGACAAAGATACTGATTACGCACAGAAAGTCGCAATACGTAGCGAAAAAGCGAGAACTGGACTGATAGAATAAAGCTAGATTGAAGGGAGCTTACATGATTGGTCGTTTTATTAAGAGAGCTGCAGTTAGAGCTGCAGGTTTAGCAATTACTCAGTATGCCGCAAAGGCAGCACTTCAATCCGAGGCTGGAAGAAAGCTGCTTGCTACAACGGCTTCTAAGGCTGCTAACTTAGCAGGCAATATCGCAAAAGAGCAGCTTACAGCTGGGTTTAATGCTCATATCAGGCCAGCACTGCCAAGCGGCGATGCTATTCAGTCATCAGTCGCTCGCGCTCAGTCTGCGCTTCGTTCGGCTCAGACTTCAGTTTTGGCCGCTCAGGCACAGCTTCAGTCTAATCTAGAGAATCGTTTTTCTCGCCCAAAGAACAAGCTTTCTAAGCAGCTTGCAAGCACTGCAGAGTCGCTTGAAGAGATGGGGGAGACCCTGGCTGAGCATCAGGATGCTGCCGCAGATATCGCAGTTGCAGATGTTGTTGAGGGAATTGCCGCTCAAGATGGACAGGATTCTGACGCTCTGTTAGCTTCTACCAAGAAGCGTAAGTCGTTTAGAAATGCGGCAATTGCCGGTGGTGTTGTGGCTGGTGCTGCTCTTGGTTTGGCTGCATACGGTGCTTATTCCATTGCTCCTCGCAAGCAAAATGATCGCCTGCTCCTGGAGCGTTGGCACGAGATTGCTCGTCATCGCTATGCTCACCGTGGCCTCTACAACAACGAGGCGGGCATTCCAGAGAACTCCCTGCTTGCTTTCCGCGCAGCTGTCGAGAAGGGCTTTGGCTCCGAGGTTGATGTTCACCTGACGGCAGACAACAAGCTGGTTGTTGTTCACGATTCAGCACTTGATCGCCTCTGTGGCGTACAGAAGATTGTTGAGGAGTCCACACTTGAAGAGCTCCGTGGCTTGAGACTTCTTGCTACTGACGAGCAGATTCCAACGTTTGAGGAAGTCCTTGAGGTTTATGCATGGAGTGGCTCCGGTGAGCTACCTGCACCTTTGATTATTGAGGCTAAGACGCGCAACAATAACGCTGAGCAGCTGACAGAAAAGATCATGCAGGCTCTTGATCTTCGTCCCGTTCGTGCATGCATCGAGAGCTTTGATCCTCGCGTTTTGCAGTGGCTGCGTCAGAACCGTCCTGAGATGCTTCGTGGCCAACTCTCAGAGAATTTCCTGGTTGACCGCCAGACCAAGCACATGAACATTGCTACACGAGCTGGTGCTACAGCTCTCTTTGGTAATTCTGTTGGTCGTCCAGACTTCATTTCTTACAAGTTTGAAGATCGCAAGAATCCCTTTGTTAAGCTGGCTTGCAATACCATGGGCGCACATCTCATTACCTGGACCGTTAGGAGCGAGGAGGACATGATTGCCTCCGAGCTTGAAGGTGCGCCTGTCATTTTTGAGGGATTCATCCCAACTCCTGCATCGCTGATCAACTAGCTTTCCAATCGGTGAGAAGACCAATTGGCGAGAAGAACGTTTGGCTTAAACTACGGCCAAAATTTATAGGTTTATCTGGGACTCCACGGGTTTCTCGCCCGCGGAGTTTCTTGTGAAAAGTTCCTTAAGATTATTGTATGAATATATGTACATATATCAATTTAAGGAGTAGACTAGGCATAACAACAACCCAAGGAGGAGCCATGAGCTCAAAGACAAAGGTGAAAATTGCTCGCATTGTCTGTTCTGCTGTTTTGCTAGGTATTGCTTACGCGGTTGAACACGCATTTGACCTGCAGCTCTGGCAGGCACTGTTGCTTTACCTGTTGCCTTACGCTGTTGCGGGATACGATGTTGTTCTAGAGGCATGGGAGAGCATCACTGAGGGCGAGTGCTTTAACGAAGACTTGCTCATGACCATTGCTACTGTTGGTGCCTTGCTCATTGGCTTTGTGCCTAACGGTTCTCCTATGTTTGATGAGGCCGTCTTTGTCATGCTGTTCTTCCAGGTAGGAGAAGTGTTTGAACACCTTGCTTCCGATAACAGCAAGAAATCTATTGCCAAGCTTATGGATATCCGTCCTGACAGCGCAACGGTTGAACGTGACGGACGACTGCTTACTATCTCTCCAGAAGAAGTTGGGCTAGGAGAGATTATTGTGGTCAAACCCGGCGACCGTGTCCCTGTTGACGCAGAGATCGTCGAGGGTTCTACCAGTCTTGATACCGTTGCTCTTACTGGTGAGAGCGTGCCTCGTGACGCAACGGTGGGAGACAATATTATCTCGGGCTGCGTAAACCTTTCTGGCGTGGTTCGTGCTCGCGTTACCCACCTCTTTGAAGACTCTACTGCTTCCCGCATCATTAAGCTGGTAGAGAGCTCAAACCAAAACAAGTCCAAGAGCGAGAGGTTTATTCGTCGTTTTTCTCGCGTGTATACTCCAGCAGTTGTTTACAGTGCCATTGCGCTGGCGTTTTTGCCACCACTGCTCTCGGGAGACTTTGTGGGCAACGCATCAATCTGGATTGTAAGAGCACTGACCTTCCTTATTGCATCTTGTCCGTGTGCGCTGGTAGTTTCCGTGCCACTGGCCTTCTTTGGCGGTATTGGCGCTGCTTCGAAGGAGGGCATCCTAATCAAGGGCTCTGCGTACATTGATATGCTTTCTACCCTTGATACCGTTGCCTTTGACAAGACCGGTACGCTGACTGAGGGTGTTTTTGAGGTCCTTGCTGTTCATCCTCAGGCCATTGGCGAGAAGGACCTTCTGCACCTAGCTTCTCACGTTGAGATGCACTCCACGCATCCCATTGCTGCAGCTCTTCGTGCTGCTTATCCAAGCGAGGACGATGACTGTGTTATCACGGACATCAAAGAAATTGCTGGTCAGGGCATTTGCGCTAACGTGAATGGTAAGAGCGTTGCTGTTGGCAACAGCGCACTTATGGAGAGCGTAGGAGCTTCTTGGAAAGCGTGCGAGAACCACGGAACCATCATTCACGTGGCTGTTGATGGGACCTACATGGGCCACATTGTTATTTCTGACCGCGAACGAGCTGATGCTCCAGCAGCAATCGCTTCCCTCAAAGACGTTGGCGTTTCTAAGGTTGTTATGCTCACGGGCGATAAACGCGACGTTGCAGAAGAGATTGCTGCTCAGATGGGCATTACTGAGGTTCGTGCTGAACTGCTTCCACAGGATAAGGTTTCTGCCGTTGAAGGCCTTCTCGCCCAAAAGACAGCTGGTAAGTCCCTTGCTTTTGTCGGTGACGGCATCAATGATGCACCCGTTCTTGCACGCGCTGATGTAGGCGTTGCTATGGGCGTTTTGGGGTCTGATGCTGCTATTGAGGCCGCCGACGTAGTTCTTATGGACGACAAGCTTTCTAAGCTCTCAAAGGCCGTAAAGATTGCTCGTCATACCTTGGGTATTGCAAAGCAAAATATTGTGTTTGCTATTGGAGTTAAGGTTGCTGTTTTGATCCTTGCAGCCTTTGGTTTGGCTCCCATGTGGCTAGCGGTCTTTGGAGACATAGGCGTTATGGTGCTTGCGGTTCTTAATTCCACTAGAGCTTTGAATATAAAGTCGATTAAGTAAAAGAGTCAGGGCTGCTGGCTTAAAAAAGAGCGCTCACAAAGGAGCGCTCCTACAAAGGTTGTTTTCACAAACGGCTGTTTCTACACATAGCCAATTACAAATTACTGAGCCTTCTTACGAAGTCTACGAGCACGGTTTGCAAGATTGCGGACCGTGCTTTCCATTCCATGAGGAACGTAGGTTAGTGACTCTAAATCTTCTGGAAGGTAGTCAACAAGACTGACAGGCTCTGTGGGTGTGAAATCTGCTGGTACAGGACCCGGAGCAATCAGGTAGGCATGAACCTTAGCGCCTTGGGCGCCAAGTTTTTGTTCGTACTCACTAGGAACATCGTGAGGAAAATCGTTCTTTGCATCTCGCGTTTTCCAAATAAAGTTGTATCCAGCAACTTCAACTTGCTCAAGAGAAAAATCAAAAAGTGGCTGACTGTCCGTTTTAAGACGAACAACACCCTCTTTAGCCAAAACATTTCTATATTGCATAAGACGCTCAGCATCAGTGAGGCGCATCTTTGCCTGCCTGATTCGAGGAAATGGTGCAGGGAAGTTGAGGTAAATAACAGAGACTTCTTCTGGCGAAAAATACTCATCAATCTTCATTCCGGTACCAGGAACTACGATGGCGTTAGGCACTCCTGCTTCATACATTGTTTTAGCAGCATATGAAATACAGATAGGTTCTGTATCAATGGCTACAAAAAGCACGTTAGGATTTGCCTTAGCTTGAGCGGCAGTAAAAGATCCCTTGCCGCAGCCAAGGTCTACACGGACCTCAGAGAAGGGAACATGCCCCTCAGCAGTAATTGGCGCACACGCAGAAGCCCACGTACCTCTCAAAGCCTCTGGATGAGGCTCAATAACGCTGGAATACGCCTCTAAGCGCTCTTCCAGAACAAAGTTTTTAGGCAAACGTGCATGTAGTGCGCGCAAAGCAACTCCTTAACAAGCAGACAAAATCAGCGTTTCTTTACAGAAGCTGATCAAGCGTTTCTCCGTACGAAGGTAGGAATTCTGTCATAAAATCGCGCACTTCTGGAAGAGAATCTGCTAAATCTTCAACAACTCCACGAGTTGAGGCTTCAGCGGTAATAAATTCTGAGTTTCCAGACTGAGCCTCCTCAATACACTTAATAAGTGCTGCAATCTTATCTGCAGCTTTAATGAGCTTTCTAAGATAAGCTTCACTCTCTGAAGCCTCAGCGCTGTGAGTAAGCACCTGAGCATAGGCATCTTGCAGGTCTTCTGGCAGTGTGGAGAGAATGGTTTTCTCGGCACGTGCTTCTACCTGATGATACGCATCTCTAATCTCTGAATTAGCATACTTTACAGGCGTGGGCATGTCTCCGGTGATAATCTCTGATGCATCGTGATATATACCAATAAGAGCTGCACGATCTGCGTCAAGATTTCTGTGATAGCGCACATTTGCAATAGTTGCTAGGCAGTGAGAAATAACGGCCACGTCAAGGGCGTGTTCAGCAAGGCTTTCTGAGCGAGAATTGCGCATAAGCGACCAGCGCTCAATGTAGCGCATGCGAGAAATAAGTGCAAAAAAGCTGGACTGCGACGAAGAATTCTGAGACATTGCCCCTCCTTAATTTGTTTTTCTCAACCTTACCACGGATACCGGACAAAAACTGTTTTGACACAACTATGCAATGTAGTCATAGCAAATATGAAGTAATCAAATACTTTAGATGTTTATATGAAATTATTGATATCTGAACATCCGTTCATGGGTATTTTTGCTCCGCTTACCGGCAACCATGGCTAACTTATTCCAAAGGAGTTAACCCGGGCTTACTATGCAAGTAAACCTCGTCCGTTTAAAAGAAGTGAGCGGACAACAAAGGAAGGATGGGAAACATGAGTAAGTATGCTTTTGTAGGCGGCAAGCTCGTTGACGGTACTGGCGCTGCACCAGTTGAGGACTCCCTTGTCCTTATCGATGACGACAAGATTACCTATGCTGGTCCTCGTAAAGAGGTCCCAGAGGGATATGAGGTACGTGACGCATCTGGCCATACCGTAATGCCTGGTCTTGTTGATACACACCTGCACTTCTCCGGCAACCTGACCGACAACGATAACGACTGGGTTATCGAGTCCGTTGCTCAGAAGCAGGCATGCGCAGTCAAGCAGGCTTATGACGCTCTTACCCACGGCCTTACCACTGTCGTTGAGATTGGCCGCAATGGTATTGCTATCCGCGACCTCGTTAACATGGGCATTATGCAGGGTCCTCGTATCTTTGCTACCGGCCTTGGCCTTTGCCGCGTTGCTGGTCATGGTGACTCTCACCACCTGCCACTGCAGATTTCCAAGGACGGACACCCTTGGGGCGACCAGGTAGACGGTCCATGGGAGCTTCGTAAGGCAATCCGCCGTCGTCTTCGTGAAGAGCCTGACGGCATCAAGATCTGGGCAACTGGTGGCGGCATTTGGCGCTGGGACTCCGACCGTCTGCAGCTCTTCTGCACCGAGGAAATCAAGGCAATTGCTGACGAGTGCGCACTGGTAGGCATTCCTCTGTATGCTCACTCCTACAACAACTTTGACGCTGCATACGACTGCGTCCGCTTTGGCTGCAAGCAGCTCATTCATGGCTTTGAGCTTGACGAGCGCACCATGAAGCTTATGGCTGAGCAGGGAACATACTTCACCCCAACCATCGGCTTCCTGCCAACTTGGTACGGAACTTATCCACCAGACTGGACTCCAGAGCTTGACGCATTCCCAGGCGAGACTGTTGTCGAGAAGGGCCTTGCACGCACCTACGCTAACCTGCGTAAGGCTTATGACATGGGTATCACCATTACCATCGGCTCCGACTCCTTCAGCTTTGTCACTCCTTACGGTTACGTCACCATCGATGAGATGTATGACTTTGTCGAGAAGGTTGGCATCTCCATCCTTGATACTGTTGCAGCTGCTACTTACAACGGCGCAAAGATGCTTGGCAAGGAGAACGAGTTTGGTGCTGTCAAGGAAGGCCTCTCCGCTGATATCCTTGTAGTCAAGGGCGACGTTGCTAACAACATTCGCGACCTCACGCCTGAGAACATGGACGTCATCATGAAGGAAGGCAAGATTATTGATCGCGGTAGCTTCTAAGCTTCCAGCTCGATAATTTGTAACGCGAAGGTTGGGCCCTGACTCACTTAAGCGTCAGGGCCCACTTTTACAGTCAAGAAGTTTATTCTTTGATATAAAAGTTTGACATTTGATAGGAGCTCACTATGTCTGAACCAAAGCAGGTGAAAATTGTGCTGCTTACCGGCTATTTAGGCGCAGGTAAGACCACTATTTTGAACCACATTCTCTCTAACACTGAAGGTATTCACGCAGCAGTTATCGTCAATGATATTGGCGAGATTAACGTTGATGCTGGTCTTATTAAAGACGGCGGCTACGCTAAAGAAGGCGACGTTATTCCTCTAACTAACGGTTGCCTCTGCTGCACCCTTTCTAATGACTTGGCACTTCAGTTGGGTGATTTGGCCGATACCGAGGAGTTTGACTACATCATTATTGAGGCTTCGGGCATCTGCGAGCCAATCCCCATTACCTATAACATTTCTGCATTCTGCAATCAGAGCCAGCATGCAACTAATCACTCTCACCTCAACCTTGATAACATCGTCGCAGTTGTTGACTGTGCTCGCATGTTTGAGGAGTTCCACAACGGCGCCGATCTTCTCGACCCAGATATTGAAGAGGACGACATCGAGAACCTGCTTATTCAGCAGATTGAGTTCTGCTCTACGCTGGTGCTCAACAAGACCGATCTGGTTACTCCAGAGCAGCTTCACGAGCTCAAGGCGCTTGTTCGCGGCCTGCAGAAAGACGCCGTTATTGTTGAGGCGGTCAACGGCAACATTCCAATGAGCGAGCTTATCAATACGGGCCGATTTGACTTTGACAAAGCCTACGCCTCCGCTGCCTGGATGGATGCAATGGAGCACCCTGAGGAGCACGAGGACCCAGAGGTTTTGGAGTACGAGATTACTACCTTTGTGTATCGCCGCCGTCAGCCATTTGACCTGGATAAACTTAACCAGTTTGTGGCTAGCTGGCCAAAGAATATCATCCGCGTCAAGGGTAGCATTTGGATTTCACAAGACCCCGAGATGAGCTACGTATTTGAGCAGGCCGGCAAGCAGGTCCAGTTCTACGAGAATGGCATGTTCTACGCATCGCTGCCAGAGGATGAGCGAGAAACCCTTCTTGACGAGAAACCCGAGCTACGCGCAGAATGGGATGATGAACTGGGCGATCGTCAAACAAAACTGTGCTTCATTGGCCGTCATATGAACCATGAAGAAATTGAAGCCGGTCTGGATGCATGCTTGACCGAGTATGTTCCTGACGAGTTTGATTACTAGCGTTTTCAGCGCCAAGAGCTCCGGCGCTTGAGACGAGGGACCCAGTTTATCCGGGTCCCTTTTTTAGGTTAGAGGTGCCTAATGACCAAGATTGAGCAGCTTAAAGACTGGATTCAGTCATCAGATAACATTGTCTTCTTTGGTGGTGCAGGCGTATCAACAGAAAGTGGTATCCCAGATTTTAGGGGTACTAACGGTCTGTATCGTCAGGGCGGCATCAAGGTAGAAAACATGACTATTGGCCTGGGTCAAGACGGCTACGACATGGGAAAAGAAGCCTATGACCTGGGAAATGGTGTAACGGTTGACCCCGATAACGAGGAGTCTTTTGCCTACAGCAAGGCGCCAGACTTTACGCTTGAAGAGATCTTCTCGCTTGATGTGTTTTTTGATTACCCTGCAGCGTATTACACGTATTTTAGAAACTCTCATCATTTGGGGGAGGCTCAGCCAAACATTGCTCACAAGTGGCTGGCAGACTTGGAAGCTGCGGGAAAGTTGCGCGCGGTGGTGACGCAAAACATCGACGGACTGCATCAAGCTGCTGGTAGCAAGCGTGTGTTTGAGCTTCACGGCAACGAGACGCGTTTTTACTGTCCCGAGTGCGGTCACACCTACACGCTTGATCAGATTGAAGAGCAGTCGTCTGTGGTGCCGCTCTGTCAATGCGGCGCAGTTATTAGGCCTGATATCGTCTTTTACGGAGAGGGTCTTGATATGGACACGGTCTACGGAGCGCTGAATGCTATCTCACAAGCGGAGGTTCTTGTGGTTGCAGGAAGTTCGCTGGTAGTGCAGCCTGCCGCCGGTCTTCTCGACTACTACGAGGGCAACAAAATGGTCATTATCAACGACCAACCTACGCCGTACGATGGTCGCGCCAATCTGGTGATCAGAGACAGAATAGGAGCCGTCATAGAACAGCTCCTGTAGAAAAACGCCTACCCGCGAAAGTGCAGGTAGGCGTTATCATTTCAATCAATGGCGAGAAATCCGACGCGCGAGAAACCCGCGCAGTGGAAGCTCGCATAAGGTGCGACGTGTGAAAAACCCGTGTTAGTTAGCGTTTTCCTCGGCGAGCGTCTGAAGCGTTGCCATGAGAGATGGAACAACCTGCTTCTTACGACTGACAACTCCTGGAAGAACAGCAATGTTGCCGTCAACCTTTACGTTAAAGGCGCGCTCGATGACGTTGGCAGCGTTTGCACCGTAGAAGAGCATCTCGGTGACCTGGCTCTTTACGTCGGTGAACATGTAGAAGACCATTGGGAGCTCTTCGGACTTAGCGGCAGTCTCCAAGAATGGTCCAACAAGTTCCTCTGCAGCTTTGCGGCTGGACTCGGTCATGAAGGAGCCCTGGCCAACGCCAAACTTTACGCCACCACGACTGAATACCTTGTAGTCACCATGGAAGACTTCTTCTGCAGTACGACCAGTGAGGTCTGCGCCAGCGTCAAACATTTGCTCAGAGTAAGCGTCAATGTCTTCTCCGCAAATCTCTGCAAGCTTCTTACCAGCAACAATATCGCGCTCAGTGCAGGTAGGGGAGCGGAATGCAAGGGTGTCGGAAAGAATTGCAGAGAGCATGAGGCCAGCAATATTCTTTGGAATCTCGATGCCGTACTCGTGGTAGAGGCCATAGATGATGGTGCAGGTGCAGCCAACAGGGACGTTTCTAAAGGTAATTGGGTTAGAAGTCTCAATGGAGCCGATGCGGTGGTGATCAACAATCTCCATAATCTCTGCCTGCTCAAGACCATCAACTGCCTGAGTGCGCTCGTTGTGGTCAACAAGAATGACATGCTTCTTGCGAGGATTCAAAAGACCAGGACCGCTGATAAGACCAGCAAAAGTTCCGTTCTCGTTGATAACAGGGAAGAAGCGGTGCCTTGAGTTGGTCATTTCCTTACGAGCATCATCAATTGCGGTGTTGACGCTGAACTTAAGGATGTCGTCAGTGAGCATCTTCTCACGGACAGGCATAGACATGATAAGCAGGCGAGCTACCTCAAAGGTATCGCGAGGAGTGCTGATAATAGCGCAATCACGCTTTTTAGCCAGGTCAATGACGTCCTGAGCAATTGGAGCATCGCAAGAGACAATAAGGCAGGAAGCACCGTGCTCAACTGCGATAGTCTGGTTCTCATGGTTGCCAGCAACAACAATGATATCGCCAGCGTCAACAATCTCTGAAAGGGCGGAAGCGCTGGTACCAACGCGAATATTGCCCTGCTTAACAACGCCCTGAGGATCACCAAGAACCATGGTGCCATCAAGCGTAGAAACGATATTTTCATAGCTTGTCTTAGCCTTAGAGAGCAGGTTTGGCTCGGAAAGACTCATGTTTGCATTTGCAATATCTTTAACGGCAATCAGGCCGGTAAGCTCTTCTTCCTCATCAGTAACGCAGAGTGTATCAAGCTTAACGTCCTGCATAAGCTGCCAAGCAGCATAGAGGCTCATTCCAGCATCAACCTTTGGCTGTGTCTGAATCTCTGCATCTTTAATCTGAGGAGTAACTGTAGTAATAAGCTGCGGCTCTTCAAAGCCAAAGTGATTTAGGACAAACGCAGTCTCACGGTTGAGTGAGCCAGCGCGACGAGCTTCATAGATAGGGTTGTCAATCTGATTTTTGAGATACGCATAAGAAATTGCAGCACAAATGCTGTCTGTATCTGGGTTCAAATGGCCAATGATATTTACTTTACGAATTGCTTCTGCCATCTTCGCCTCCCTGATAATGTCGATGATGTAATTTTCTAATTAGAACACACTTTAGTAAGCACATTTTGTTTCTTTTTTAATACCACCTTGTAGTGTACCCCTCTCTCTTTTTCCTTAGAACAGAAAATCGCAGAAAAACAGCGGGCGTACCTGTGAATCTGGTAAATGTGTATAGGACAAATGACAATTCAAAAGTTGAAGGAAATTAGTACAATGAAATAGTTAACAAATCGATTGAATTGGAATACCTAGTGAGTTCTCCTACGCGTTTTTCTGCTAAAAAAAGAAACGCTCGTCATATGGTTAAAGCAGCGCATGTCCCTGAGTCTTCATCTGAGGCAAGGGAAGTTGCGCCTGTAGAAGCACCTCAGGCTTCCGTAGAAAAGGCTGATACTACGGCAAGTCCAGTAGCCTCCCTGCAGACTGCATCTGAGCAGCTTTCGTCTGCTTTTGCGTCGTTTGCGCAGCGTAAGCCTGCAGAAGTGTCTGCTGCACAGCCCGTAGAAAAACCTGCAGAAAAATCTGTAGAAAATATGCGGTCTAAAGTTGCGCCAGAGAAAAAGAAGCGCCAGAAAACGCCTCTATCTGCACGCAAAAGCATTCGTGTGGAGAAGCGTCCTCGCAATCAAGCAGATCCAGAACCAGAGCAGCGTCATTCTCGCCCGGTGAGTGCGGGCAGAAGAAAGCTCGAGCTGGTAAGTGTCGTTGCAATTTTGGTGCTTGCGGTGCTCTCGATTGTTCTGGTTAACCGACCAAGTCAAAAAACGCTGGTATTCGGCGACAATCAGGTGACGTATACCGGCACTACCATTCAGGGAAAGATGAATGGTCAAGGCAAGATGACTTTTGAAAATGGCGATACCTACGAGGGAGAATTTGTCGACGGGTATTTCCAGGGGACGGGAACGTATACCTCAAAAGATGGCTGGATGTACGAAGGTCAGTTTGTACAAGGCCAGGCAGACGGCCAGGGAAAGCTCACTACGCAAGACAACATTGTGTACGAAGGAACTTTTAAGCAAGGGATTTATCAAAGTGCGAATTAAATGGTTTTCGCTTGTACGTATAACAGGACTTGTTTTAGTCCTCATATATCACTTTTTTAAGGACGCGCTTCCAGGCGGCTTCATTGGCGTCGACGTATTCTTTACGTTCTCGGGCTATCTCATCACGGCTCTTTTGATTGACGAGTTTGCTCGCTTTAGATCCATCGACGTCATTGGTTTCCTGCGCAGGCGTTTCTACAGAATTGTGCCGCCGCTTGTGTTTATGGTGCTTGTGTGCACGCCGTTTCTTCAGCTTGTGCGTACCGAGTTCATTTCCGGTATTAAGTATCAGATTGCCGCAGCTCTTGGCTTTGTAACTAACTACTTTGAGATAGTTCTGGGCAACAGCTATGAGAATCAATTTGCTCCTCACGTGTATCTGCACACCTGGAGTCTTGCCGTTGAAATGCACTTTTATGTGCTCTGGGGTTTGTGCGCCTGGCTGCTTGCTTGCATGAGCAAAACAATTAGAAGCTATAAGGTAAAGATTGCTGGAGCTTCCCTGGTGCTGTTGGTCGCTACTTACTTGGCGATGGCCACCGGCGCCCAAAGCTCCACGAATCTTTCTATCCAGTATTTCTCGACGCAAACGCACGTGTTCCCCTTCTTTATCGGTGCGCTTTTATCGTGTGTTGCAGGAATTGCCCAGACAGGTGAGCTCTTTGACCAGCTTGAGCAGAAGCTTTCTACTCAGCTAACGCTTGTGGGCCTTGTGGCAAGCTGTGGCGTTCTTGTCTTCCTGAGCGTCTTCATGCACTTCGAGGACCTCTTTACGTACACCTTTGGTTTCCTTTTTGCCTCGCTCGCAGCAGCCGCAATGATTTTCTTTGCTCGCATGTTGCATCAAAAAACCGAGGGTATCAACGAGCCTGGCGTCGTTTCTTTTGTGGCAGATACCAGCTACGGCGTGTATCTGTTCCACTGGCCTTTGTACATTATTTTTGCCGAGAAGGTCGATCCAGTCCTAGCTGCACTCCTAACCCTGGTGCTTTCGTTTGTATTTGCAAGCTGCTCGTTCTATGTGCTTGAGCCAGCGTTGGCAGGGAAGTCTCCAGAGATCTTCTCGCGCATCAAGCTTGATGGTCAGAAGGTTTTGCGAAGTGCCGGTCTTGCGCTTATTCCTTTTGCTGCGGCCGTCGCCTTTATTGCGCTAACCGCTCCACAGCTCAGCGATTTCCAGAACGATCTGCTGCTCAACGCTTCGTTACAGGAGCAGAGCACCATGACCATGACTCGCAAGCATGCGGATACCTCGCAGGCAAGCAACTACAACGTTGTTGAGGGAGTCACCTACATTGGCGATTCTGTTTCGCTACGCGCTCGTTCTTACCTGCAGGATGCGCTGCCCGATGCTCAAATTGACGCTTCTGTTAGTAGAAACGTGGCGATGGGCGTAGATTTGTTGCAGTCTGCGATCGATAACAACACCCTCTACCAGGACGTTGTTGTTGCCCTGGGCACCAACCCTGTTGGTGGCTCCGATGCGGTTGATAAGATTGTGGACATGCTGCCGCGCGGACATCGTCTGATTTTTGTCACTCCGTATGACGGTAGAAACTCCGATCCAAATGCTGGTGCAAATGCTATTCGCGCGCACGAGCTTGAGCTTGCTCAACAGTACGACTTCATTACCATTGCGGATTGGGCTCAGGTTGCTCAGGATAATCCTGACATTTGGACAGGTACTGACTACGTTCACTTTGGCTCTGATTCAGATTCCATTAATCGTGGTGGCACCTTGTATGCGCAAATGGTCAAAGACGCCGTAGAAAAAGCAAATCAAGGACACGTCAAACCATAGTAGCCTAGGCCACGCCACAAAAGGCCACGTCAACCACAGTTTATTGCCATTCTTCCAGCTCGTTTGTGACGTGCGGTTGAATGGCAATTTGCATTTCGAGTGTGCTAGATGGCTTGGAAATTTGGGAGTTCCTTGCAACAAACCATCTGAAGACGGCAATCTAGCGTAAGTCATGATCACAATTAATGGGTTAATTCATTTTCATGTATAAATAAGGTTTGATATACGTAATGATGAATATCATTATATAAATAGTTTAACTACCGCTATTTTTAAGCCTTTAACAACACACCTATGTCAGATAGTCTGCTGAATCCGGGGCGAAAAACACACCTAAGTCAAATAATCTGCAAGATATAGAGGTTTTGGGTGCAATGTATACGCTTTTTGAGCAGATTATCTTACATAGGTGTGTTTTCAGGTTTTGCAACCGCTCCCGCGCGCCTCGCATCCCGCACCTGCACGCCTCGCGGCGCACCCGCGCGCCTTCTTCCCGCTTCTTCTGCGGTGGAGTCCTCGCAATATTTCATTAGAATGGACTATGTGAATATTTCATCTGACAGCCCCTTAAGGAGGAGCACATGGCAGAGTTTGTCTATCAGATGTACAAGGCTCGCAAAGCTGTCGGCGAGAAGGTCATCCTTGATGACGTCACCGTCGGCGTGTACCCTGGCGCAAAAATCGGCGTCGTGGGTCCAAACGGCATGGGAAAGTCCACCCTGCTCAAGGTCATTGCCGGCATGGAGGACGTCTCTAACGGCGAGGCAAAGCTTACCCCAGGTTACACCGTTGGCCTGCTCCAGCAGGAGCCGCCGCTAGATGAGACCAAAACGGTCAAGGAGAACATCGAGCTTGCTTTCGGTGACCTGCTTGCCAAGATTGCGCGCTTCAATGAGATTGGCGTTGAGATGGGAAATCCTGACGCCGATTTTGACGCCCTGATGACAGAGATGGGCCAGCTCCAGACCGAGATTGACGCAGCTAACGGCTGGGACTTGGACAGCCAGCTCTCCCAGGCCATGGACGCGCTGCAGTGCCCGGATCCAGATTCTCCCGTCACCCATCTCTCTGGTGGCGAGAAACGCCGTGTAGCCCTATGTCGTCTGCTTCTCGAGGCACCTGACCTGCTGCTTCTTGACGAGCCCACCAACCACCTTGACGCGGAGTCGGTGCTCTGGCTTGAGAAGTTCCTGCACGATTACCCCGGCGCCGTCATGGCCGTCACGCACGACCGCTACTTCCTCGACGACGTTGCCGAGTGGATCTGCGAGGTTGACCGCGGACAGCTCTATCCTTACGAGGGCAACTACTCAACCTACCTGGAGAACAAGGCAGCGCGCCTTGAGGCTCAGAACCAACAGGATGTCAAGCGCGCTAAGAAAATGCGCGCTGAGCTGGAGTGGGTTCGTTCGTCTCCTAAGGCTCGCCAGGCAAAGAACCGCGCGCGTCTTGATCGCTATGAGCAGATGGAAGCAGAAGCTCGCGCATCCAAGAAGCTCGACTTCACCGAGATCCAGATTCCTGTGGGTCCGCGTTTGGGCCAGAAGGTCCTGGAGGCCGATCACATCCACAAGGCCTTCGGCGACCGCGTTCTTATCGACGACCTCTCGTTTAGCCTGCCAAGAAACGGCATCGTTGGCGTGATTGGCCCTAACGGCGTCGGTAAGTCTACGCTGTTCAAGGCTATTGTCGGCCAGGAGGAGCTCACCTCTGGCACGCTTGAGATCGGCGAGACAGTCCAGATTTCTTACGTTGACCAGCTCAGGCAAGGAATTGACCCAGACAAAACTATCTGGGAGGTTGTCTCTGACGGAAACGACTTCATCAAGGTGGGGGACACGGAGATTCCAAGCCGCGCCTATGTGGCCAGCTTTGGCTTCAAAGGACCTGATCAGCAGAAGCGTGCTGGCGTTCTTTCTGGTGGCGAGAGGAACCGTCTAAACCTTGCTCTTACGCTCAAGCAGGGCGGAAACCTTCTGCTTTTGGACGAGCCTACTAACGACCTTGATATTGAGACGCTGGAAAGCCTTGAGGATGCACTTGAGCGCTTCCCAGGTTGCTCGGTGGTAACCAGCCACGACCGCTGGTTCTTGGACCGTATTGCTACGCACATCCTTGCGTGGGAGGGCGACGACGAGAACCCAGGTAAGTGGTTCTGGTTTGAGGGTAACTTTGAGGCTTACCAGGCCAATCGTATCGAAAGACTTGGTCAGGAGGCTGCTCGTCCTCATCGCATTCACCGCAAGCTCACCCGCGACTAACGTATAGGTGGCGCAAGCGCAGCGCATTCAAATAGAAGATAAAAATAGCAACTATTTTTATCATTGAGATTTTGTGCAATCTGTTTAAGAGACTAACAACTGGGTATCAAAAATGAGAAGCCAAAGAGCTTCTCATTTTTTGAGAAAAAGTTACGAGGAAAGAGAAGAACATGGCACTTGATACAAACGTTGGTAACATCCTTAATCAGCAGATCAACAAAGAGTTCTATTCCGCTTATCTGTATCTAACCTTTGCAGATTTCTATGAGGAGCAGGGCCTGAAGGGCTTTGCAAACTGGTATGTTATTCAGTCTCAGGAAGAGCTTGCTCACGCACGTATTCTTCGTCGTTATCTGCTTGATAACGATTGGACTCCAACCATGGAGGCAATCGCAAAGCCAGACCTTACCTTCTCCAAGGTAGTTGAGCCAATCAAGGCAGCATACGAGCACGAGCAGTTCATTACTGCAAGCATTAACGAGTGCTATGCCGTTGCTCAGAAGGCAAACGATTTCCGCACTATGCAGCTGCTTGACTGGTACGTTAAGGAGCAGGGTGAGGAAGAGGCAAATGCCTCCGATCTTCTCAAGGCAGTAGAGCTCTTTGGTGGAGATCCAAAGAACCTGTTTGATCTTGACCGCGAGAACGCTGCTCGCGTCTTTGTGGCTCCTACTATGCCAATGTAAGCTCGCCGCGCTTCTGCGTTATTGCTTACAGTGGAGTTTCAATAGCCTCTGATTTGTTTGAAGAGGAACCTGATAGCTCAGCAAAGATGGCACCGCCTATGATGCAGGCGGTGCCTATTATTTTGAGAAGACCAAAAGGCTCGCCAAGGATAAGTGCCGAGAAAATAACTGCAGAGAGTGGCTCAAGGTAGCCAAAGACTGCCACGCGCTGAACTGGAATCTTGGTAAGTTGTGGGAAATACAAAAATGATCCAAGGCCTGTGTTAAAGAGGCCGATGGTCAAAACGGCAAGCCAATTTACCGATGCTGGATCCGCGGGCAGCTCAATGCCATGGAATACAACAGTAACCAGAGCAACAATAGCGCAGCCAATGCCCAGCTGAATGCTGGTACCTTCAATACCAGAAACATCTTTGAGTTGCCTGTTACAAATAACCATGACGGCATAAAGAACAGCAGAGAGAGCGCCTAGAAGAAGACCAACTGGCGAGAGGTTCAGTCCAACTCCATAGCCAATAATAAGAGCAGCTCCAATAACAACTACAAGAAATCCAAGTATCTTTTTAGCAGTGAGTTTCTCGCCAAATAAAAGGGGAGAGAGCGCCATTACAATAACGGGACCGCAGTAATACTCAAGCGTTGCAATACCAACGCCTACCAGGTGGTACGCCTCAAAAAGGAAGGTCCACTGAAGACCCAAGGCAATGCCTGATCCAATGAGCGCCTGGAAGTCCTTGGGGTAGTTTTGAATGGTAAAAGCTTCTTTATGCACAAGCTTAACCGCGAGCAAAAAGAGCGTACCCAAAAGCATACGGAAGAAGACAATTTGGTAGCTAGGAAGATTGATAAAGCTTGCAACGATTCCGTTAGAACCGCAGATGATAAGCGCAATTAGGTAGAGCACGGTAGGTTTGAATGTGGCGTCTCTCATCGGCTACTCGCAAATTTCTGTATCCACGGACTGTGGAATTCTGTCGTTACAAATTACCTGGTAGAACAGTTTTTCTTGCTCTCGTTGATCGGAGGTCTGACCAAGCATCCACATAGTTTTTGCAACCAGAGCTTCGGTAGTCATGTCGTCTCCAGAGAGAACGCCGGGCATATCTTGATAGGTTCTACCAACTTCATATACACCCAGGTCAAGACCCTCTTCAGGAACTTGTGTGGTAATAACTACGGTGCGACCAGAGGCAATCCAATCGGTGATAGCTTCCTCAAAAGAGCCGTCGTATGAGGGGATGCCGCCAATACCAAAGGTTTCAAGCACAATGGCGTCGTAGTCATTCTTTAGAAGGTAGAAGATAGATGGATTAAGCTCGGGGGTCAGTTTAAGCACTATGACACGCGTATTGAGCGTTTCATAGGTTGTAAGACCGCCGTCTACCTGCTCTTCATTTGGCGCACTACGAATAATCTTGTTGCCACGGATGTGGGCGAGCGGTGGATAATTCATGCTCGTAAATGCATTGAAGCTCAGTGTGCGCTGTTTATGAGCACGGGTGCCGGCAATAACCTCGTTGCCAAAAACCACCACAACTCCGGCGCTTCTGTCGTCGAGCGCGTAGAGAACGGAGTGGTAGAGGTTGAGTTTGGCGTCGGTAAACGGATTTGCCATTGGCTGTTGAGAGCCTGTGAGCACAATGGGTTTCTCGCTATTTTGAATGAGGTAGGAGAGGGCAGCGGCAGTATATGCCATGGTATCGGTGCCGTGAAGGATAATAAAGCCGTCGTAGGCATCGTACGACTCAATAATGGCGTCTCTGATCTGGAGCCAGTTTTGAGGACGCATATTGGTGCTATCGATATTCATGACTTGTTTGAAATCAAATTCGCAGAGGTCATGAACAAGAGGGACGTTGGCTAAAAGCTCTTCTCCTGAAAGTGAGGGAGCCAAGCCCGATTCAGTGGAAACAGAAGCAATAGTTCCTCCTGTTGCCATCAGTAAAAGTTTCTTCACACGTCCCCCATGAACTCCAATTGTGCAGACTTTACAGAAAATCAGTCTGTATAGCGCTTTATTGTAACGGGATAGATGCTTTTCAAGGCGAGAAAAGCAAAGTCGGTGTATTCTTTTTTCGGTAAACGAATCTTTTAGCAAGGATTGTTGATGGCAGAGAACAACCTCTTTGGTTTTGGTAAGAAAAAGCGTCCAGCTCAGGTTCCACCTACTGTCTCTCGCAATGGGGAGTCTTCTACCTCTCCGCGTGCGGTACGAGGTCGTCACGCAGCTGTTGGAAGCCGTGCACAGGCGCAGCGTAGGATGACGCAAGATCGCCCAACAAATCCCGTTAACCATGCCCGTGCAGATGCTGCTCGTGCACGTGGTCGAGCAAGAACTGCTTACGGCAATCACTATGGCACGCTCAACCCCAGAGATGAAGCTCAGGCAGCATATGCGGCTAGAAGACGTCGTTCTTCTCGCATGAGACTGGGTCGTGTGGCGCTGGCGGTATTGCTTGCAGCCATCATCTTGTGGGTAGTGTTTACACTGGTAAGTTCATGTAGTCCAGGAGGCGCTTTTGCGCATGCTCAGGCGCTTGATCCTACCGTTACCCTGGCTGGTTCCGTGAAGGTCGGATAGCCTTACGGGCTGCGACGCGTTTAGCATTTGTGGCTGGCGTGTAAGCTCTATTTTGGGCTCTTGCTTGTAGAGACGCGTGAGAAGTCCAAATTCAAATCAACTGAACCGGTAATACCGTCAACTTGTCCTGTTGAGGTGTATTGCCATATCAAAAAGTTAAAGTTTACGTCTGGCTGATCAACGTATTGTGCCAGCCAAATAGGCTCGTCAAGCGAGACCAGGTCAAAGCGATTCAAATCAACTTTGTTGCCATACACAATAACGCGGTATCCCGCTTCTTGAATAGTGGTGCAAAACGCGCGCGCAATAGCGTTAGTTTCTGCAGGGGAAAGGTTATCTGCGCGGCCGCTGTAATCGGGAGAAGGCTCCAGGTCAAACGCAACAGGGAGAGCAAGCTTTGTAACTCCTGCTTCCCGTAACTGCTGCAGAACAAAAGCAGCCTCCTCGCGAGCTTCTTCCACGTTAATAGCCTGCGAGAAGAAGTACACACCTACATCAAGACCAGCGCTTTGCGCACCCTTTAGGTTGGTCTCAAACAGCTCATCCGCGTGTATACTACCCTCGGTGGAGCCGCGGTAGCCAATGCGAAGCATGGCAAACTGAATGTTATCGGCAGCAACGGCCTCCCAGTCAATAAACCCCTGGTGAGAAGAGACGTCAACGCCCGTGCGAGTGAGTTCTTCTCCGTCCACCACATAATGCGCACGTCCCGTTGCGTCGTAGCTAAGGTTTTCCCACTCATAGGGGACCTCGTTTTTGATGATCAGATTGTTGTCAAAAGAGAGGGAGAAAAGTCCCTGGCACGATTGCAACAATGCCAGCACAAATACAATGGCCAGCGTAATGAGTCCCCATTTGACAACAGGATTGTTCTGGGAATTTTGCTCAAGTGTATGCATCGCCCGCTGCTTACGTTTTGAAGCGTTTGCAGAAGCAGGTGTATGTTTAGTTTTAGAACGAGTCGTAGAGTTTCTCGTTTTCTTACTTTTATGTGAGCTCTTAAAAATCACTGGTGAAAGAATTGTCCTTGTTCAAAAATTGGCTCGCAACACACGTTAATGCCCAGCTTGTGATAGATGGACTCGTCATCGCTTGGAATAATTGACGAGAAATACGCGTCGCATCCACGGAGTAGTTGCGTGGCATCAACGGCTTTTCCGGCCAATGGGTTGGTAATTGAGCTGATAGAGAGTGCAATAAGCATCTCGTCAGCACAGAGGCTGGTGCGAGCCAGCTTAAAGTTGTTCTCTTTTAGTGCGCAAATTGGCCTTAGGACCTCATCTGAGACAATAAACGTCTTCTTCTCAATGCCAACTACGTATTTGAGTGCGTTGAGCAAAAGCGACGCTGGCGCACCTAACAGCTCCGAAGTCTTGCCGGTAATAATGGTGCCGTCAGGCATAACCATAGCGCCCGCAAGCTTTCCTGTCTCTTCTGCTTTATGCAAACAAGCTGCATGAGCTGGCGAGAAGTTCTGGTCAACGTTAACGTCTTTCATCAAGAGATTAATCTTTGTGAGTTCACGCTCACCCATACCCGTACGCTCGAGTTTCTCGGCAGCCCTAAACCACCTGCGTACAATCTCTGCCTTGGAAGCTTCCTGGCAAACCTCATCATCAATAATGCAGTTGCCAACCATATTGACACCCATATCGGTTGGAGACTGATACGGGCTGGTACCTGCGATTTTCTCCATCATGGCCTTGAGCACAGGAAAAGCCTCAACGTCGCGGTTGTAGTTAACGGTAACCTTGCCGTGAGCCTCAAGGTGATATGGATCGATGATGTTGTTGTCGCCCAAGTCTGCTGTAGCTGCCTCGTAGGCAACGTTTACGGGGTGCTTGAGCGGAAGGTTCCAAACGGGGAAGGTCTCAAACTTTGCATAACCTGCGCGGACTCCACGGGCGTTCTCGTTGTAGAGCTGCGAGAGGCAGACAGCAAGCTTGCCTGAGCCAGGACCAGGTGCTGTTACAACTACCAGAGGATGCGTAGTCTTTACGTACTCGTTTTTACCGTAGCCCTCCGCGGAGACGATCAGGTCAATATTGGAGGGGTAGCCCTCAATGGGGTAGTGGCGGTACACGGCAATGCCCATGTTTTCTAGGCGCGCACGATAGGCCTTTGCCTTTGGCTGACCAGAGTACTGCGTAATGACAACGCCGCCAATGGCAAGACCACGAGCACGGAAGATGTCCATAAGCCTGAGCACGTCATCGGCATAGGTAACACCAATATCGCTTCTGCGCTTGCCGTTTTCAATGTCGTTTGCGTTGATGGCAAAGACAACCTCTGCCTCGTGAGCAAGCTGCTGAAGCATCTGAGCTTTTGCATCTGGAGCAAATCCAGGGAGGATGCGAGAAGCGTGGTTGTCGTCGAGCAGTTTACCGCCAAACTCAAGGTAGAGCTTGCCGCCAAATTCACTGATACGCTGGTGGATTCGATCCGCCTGCATAGTGATGTACTTCTCGTTATCAAAGCCGATACGCATGCGTCCTCCTGCCAAGATTTACTGTAGAAATTGTATCATCAAGCGCAGACTTCCTATACGCTATAAGCTATACAGAAAACAAATAAACAACCAAGGAGTTGTGTATGGATAGCAAGTTTTCACAAACACCTTCTCGTGGCGAGAAGTTCAAAGAGCTGGCACTGAGTGCCTTGCGTGCATTTGGTTATGGTTGTCTTACAGCAGCTGGAATGAGTGCTGTTATCTTTTCATTTGCGTACTTTACCAGCGGTATGGATATGTTTACGGGCATCGACTGGGTGCGCCGTGTTATGTACGTCATTTCTTCTTTGGGAATTATTGCTTGCGGCGTTGGTCTGCTCTTTAGCGGAAAAGAGTACGAGGACCGTCAGATGGGCTTTACGCGCGATATTGATGACCCCATCAGCCTTAAAGAAGGAAAGCTTGATCCTCGTATTTCAAAAATCGAGACCAATCACCTTTCTTGGCAGGCAGCAATCCTTTATGCCTCAATTGGTATGTTTGTAGTTACCACTATCTTTGACGAGGTTATGAGCCACACCTTCTTGATGTAGGTATTCTCGCTAGTACAGAGATAACTCACTAGTACAGAGGCAGCTTTCTAGTACAGAGGCAGATTGCCTAGTACAAAGGTAGAGCGCCTAGTATAAAGGCAGCTCGCCCGTTAACGGATCAATATCTTCTGCAGCCAGTGGCTCAAATGCCAGGCAGGTAAATGTTGGTTCTCCATGGAACTCGGTAAAGCCCGCGTCCCTAATAAGGGCCACGACAAAACCACGAGCTTTTCCCTCGACAGCAAGCTCAAGCAACGCTTCTTCAGAATCAACATAGACACATACTTTTGCAACGCCAGCATCAAACCAGTTAGTGATTGCAGAGGTATCTTCGTCAGCATGGTCCAAATAGACCCAATTCTGATCATCGGTAACACGAACCTGATCAAGTCGACGCTCTTTTGCAAGTGCCATCAGCGTGGCTTCAACACATGCATGGCTTGCCTGAGCGGCAATTTTACCTTTTCGCATCTTAAGATCGCGACGAATAACAATCATTTGTTTTGATTTATATGAAGAACTTGGCATGAAAAACCTTTCTAGAAACTGAGTGCTAAGTGTACCATTCACGGCTTTCCGATTTTTGTCGCAAGTAAATCTCGAAGGATCAAAAAGGCTCTCTAAAACCAAGGGCGGCGAGAAGAACGTTGAATGTTCAGCTTGTTACATCAATAAGTTAAATAACGGCACCTGTGTAGAAAGTTGATTCTTGTTCATGCTGCTAAGGTTGACTGAGGAGGTGTCTATGAGAGAGTTAGTTATTTTTGTCATGTATATCTGGGCTTCAATATCGGATATGCGAAATCGCACTATTCCAAATAGAATCCCTATTTTGCTCGCTTTTTTATGGCCTATTTGGCTTGTGGCAAATGAAAAGCGCACTGAGTTACTGATGAATGCATTATGGAGTGAGCTCTTTGTTATATGTGTACTGGTTACCGTAGGTATAGTTACAAAATTTATAGGTCATATGTCTTCTCTGGGAGGGGGAGATATTAAACTAATTCTCTCAACATGCCTTTATCTTGAAATAAAAGAGACATTTGTCTTTTTATTTTTAGCAAATATTTTAGGTGTTATGTTTTCCTTTCTGTTCTTTATTTGGCGTAAATTTTTAAAGAGAGAAGACAGAAATAAAGAAGAAATTACCAGTTCAGATAGTATATTTATGTATACATTTCCTTTTGCGCCATTTCTTGGATTTGGTGTGGCACTTGCGCTATTTTTACGCTAAAATCGGGAAGTGTTATATGAATTTAAAAATTCTTCTAATTCCCGAATATATAAAAAGTTTTTTCTGCTATCAATAGTTTACACGTTGCGTTGAGAGATTGAGTACCCCCAACACTCAATTTCATTACTGAATGGCCCCGACTGTTCAGATCTCTCGTTATGCGAGGCAACGTATGCCATGGAGGCAGGACGACTATTAACGTGGTCGCACACATGTCGCCCTGCCTCATGGCAACCTTTAAGAGCAAGAAGCTCTGCTTCTGATATACCCATTATTTCAAGTATTTAAAAGTAAATATACAGCTACTAAGCTATTTTCCTGTGGTTTTATACGTGCCAGAAACCAGCTGCATGGATCATCCAAAATCTTAAAAGCCAGATGGCGTAGAGGCTCTTTGTTATTGCATAAAATCGCTGATACATTATTTTGCATAGTGCAATTGATTTTTGCATATCTTTTGTATAGCCAATTAATCACAGACGACAGAGTCACTTATGATTTATTTACGTAACGGGTATGCAATTTTCTTCAAATTTCCGCTTGTAAAACAACATAACAAATTGTATCTGAAGATATTTTAGTGTAGTATGATACGGTAACAACACGGGACTATGCATAAAACATACGCGTGTTTTTCAGACATCGTTTGAGCAGATGGGGCTGTGAGATGGCTAAGGCAGGTGTTACCAAAAAGACCGACCCAGGTTTGGGTAGGACAGTAGCAAGGTTGTTACAAGAAAGTGGCAAGCGCCAGGTAGACCTGTGCGAATTCTCACATTGGTCACGTGCGTATGTCTCTTATATTTGCACCGAGCGCCGTAAGTGGCCTTCATTTGATAAAGCAAAGGTTATCGCTGACTTTTTCTCCTTAAGTCTTGATCAACTCTGGGTTGAGCATCTTAAAGATCTTGTTGATGCTGGCGTGGAGCTTACAGAGATGCAGAAGAAGAATTTATCCGAGGGTGTTAATCTTCCAAATCCTACTGTTATGCATGACGGAAATGACAATAGAGAATACCTTCAACCTGTTGTTTCCTCGGGGAACGGTTCAGATTACACGCTCCCGGAAATTCTTGGCGTCGAATAAGTATTTTTGACTATTTTTATTGTTTTCAATGCCATACTTGCTGTATACGCGTATGATTCAGCGTTGTTCAGATTGCATGGGGCTATCTGAAGAGTAGGAGATGTGCAAGATGGCTGGACTACACTGTTCAGACTGCGCTTTTAGCTCGTTCAAATTTAACGAGGACGCCCAGATGTATCAGGCGTACTGCTCGCGCGGCTATTTGCTGGCTGATCCACATATCCATGAGCTTTTTGCCATGCACTTTGCTAAGTCTCCAGAGGATTTTGTTCCCGTCAAAGATCCGTTTAATCGCGAGTATCTAAGGAAGTCATATATCTGCGGAGAATTTATTAAGCGTAAGGATAATTTGGGTTAACGGTATGTCTTAAAACCCTGTTATGTAACATAGCAGGGTTTTATTATGCTTCTGACGTGTTTCTCGTCTAATCAATATCAAAGAATTAAGTAAATATCACAAAAGTTGTTATGTAACGATTATAGATTTCTGCATAATTAGTTAACTTTCTGTTATATGTTCCTCTTAAAACAAGATAGTATTGATTTGGGGGAATCTCCTTATTACAAGGGGATTTAAAACATTTATAAAGGAGCGGCAGCAATGTCGAGGCGACCACAAACAGAAAGTTGTGACACACGTCACAAGCTTCTTAAATCCGCAGAGCAAGAGTTTGCTTTACAGGGATACGATAAAGCTTCACTTCGACAGATTTGTGCACATGCAGGCGTTACCACGGGCGCTCTTTATTTCTTCTTTGATAACAAAGAGGACCTCTTTAAGAATGTTTTGATTCCTGTCACTGAAGGCGCAATTCAGATTCTTGAGGATTACAAAGATCATCTGCTGGTCTCTGGCGAAAGAAATCTTGAAGACACTCCTTTGGGTGATAAAGAAACGCTCGAGAAATTCTTGGACCTTCTGTACGGCAATAGGTACGTGGCGCAGATTCTTGTGAATAATCGAGAAAACCCATATGTTGCCTATTTCTTTGAAGAGTTGACCGAGGTTATCTCTGCAACCATCAGAGCTATTCTTTATCCTAACGTTGCACAGGTTAAACCCTATGATGAGTTTATTATTACCTGGCTTGCTCAAACTGAAATGACCACCATTGTCAATATTCTTAAAAATGATGAGACTCGTGAAGAGGCTGACGGTCACATAAATTCAGCAGTAATGTTTACGCAAGGTGGCATCAAGGCTTTAGTTGCAGAGCATTAAGTGTTCATCTATGCATAAAAATTGACAATATCTACTTATTTCCGTTATCCTCTTACAAGGTATAAATCACCCGAAGGAGACCTTTATGAAGTTCAATAAGCTCGGCCTCGTAGCAGCATCCGCTTCTGCCGTTCTTGCACTTGCTGGCTGCAATCTTATTCCAAATCTTGCTGATCCAGGAACCACTACTGGCGGTGGTCAGCAGCAACAGCAGCAACAGCAGACTGCACCTGATGCAAATACCGCAACCAAGCCTTCAGATACTCGTGCTGGTGACTCTGACTCTAAGGACCTCTATAACACTCTGATGGATAAGCACAACACTTCAGAGCAGGTTACCAACGTTCAGAAGTACGTTGATGATATTAAGAAGACTGGCGATAAGACTGAGGTTCTTATCGACACCGATAAGATTACCGTTACCGTTACCGGCATTGGTGTTGACTTTGAGAACTCCAACGGCTATCTGGTTGAGGTTGTTAACAAGACCGATACCAACATCTTCATTCAGACCACCGACACCGCTATTGGCAAGGATGAGCTGAGCTTGTTTGTTAACGCAGCTCCTAACGCAACTACCAAGGGCTTTGCATTCTTTGACCCAGGTGTAAAGATGGATCCATCCGCAACTGTTCGTGGTACCATCCTTGCTCTTTATGGTTCTGACTACAGCATGGATTCCTTCAACGTTATGTTCTAAGTTTCACTTAGTTCGTTGACTGCAAAGGCTCAGCTTTTTAGCTGAGCCTTTTTTGTTAGCGAGAAACCCAGTCAATAGCAGCTAAATGAGTCAGTGTTAAGCTATTAGAATCCGTTAGACTATAGAGTTGTTAGCTATTAGAAAAGCATATATGCACTGCATATAAGGAGCTACGATGCTAGATTTAGATAAAAACACAGACAGGTCATATAACAATCTTATCTTTTTAAAACCTCTTTTTCACAATAAGATTTGGGGCGGCAGAAGGCTTGCTGAAGAGTATGGCTATGACATTCCTGAAGGTGCAGTAGGAGAGTGCTGGGCAATCAGCGCACATCCTAACGGAGACTGTGAAGTTGCCTCTGGTGCCTTTGAAGGAAACACTCTTTCCGAGCTATGGGTTTCTCATCGAGAGCTTTTTGGTAATGCAGAGGGAGACCGTTTCCCACTTCTCATTAAAATTCTTGATGCAAAAGATGACCTCTCTGTTCAGGTTCATCCAGATGACACGTACGCAGCAGAACACGAGAATGGCTCTCTGGGAAAGTCTGAGTGCTGGTATATTCTTGATGCAAAAGAGAATGGCGATATTGTTGTAGGACAAAATGCCTCCTCAAAAGAAGAGTTTGCAGCCATGGTTGAGCAGGGAAAGTGGTCTGAACTGCTCAATTACGTTCCTATCAAGGCTGGAGATTTCTTTAGGATTGATCCTGGAACCGTTCACGCCATTAGAACGGGCACGCTTATTCTTGAAACTCAGCAGAGCTCCGATATTACGTACCGTGTGTATGACTATGATCGTTTGGGAGACGATGGCAAGCCTCGTGATTTACATCTGGCACAGAGCTTAGAGGTTATTGATTACGCTCAGGAAGCTCCAACATCTGGAGAAATTATTGCTCCAGAAATTGATGGCAAAACTGAACTTATGAGCTGCAAGTATTTCTCGGTAGAAAAATATGAGATTCATGAGGCAAAAACTATTGCTCAGCCATGGCCGTTTATGTGCATAAGTGTCATTGAGGGAGAAGGTACGGTTTGCGCTGACGGCGGCAACGGAGTAGAGCATAGGATTTGCAAGGGCTCGCATTTTATTGCACCTGCGTCTTCTGGTAGCCTGCGCTTTACGGGCACTATGACGTTGATTACCTCTCATCTTCCTCATACAAAGTAGGATGATACATAAGTCGAATGCAGCTTAATTTGTAACATTTGACTCGTTTCAAGTAGAATATAAAAAGTTGAGCCTTTTATACGTTTATAGGAGGAACGTATGAATAAAGAGATGATTACTCGTCGCGCTTTTGCTGGATTGGCTGCAGGCGGTGCTGCCAGCACGCTTGCTGCTTGTAATAGTGACGTGATGCAGGCAATCTTAAACCCTGATTCTATTCTTGGTGGAGCTGGTCAAGATCCTCAGAATGGCGGTCAAGGCGGTACTGGTGATGCACCTTCTCAGTCAGATTTTGTGAAGCTTGAAGAGATTCCAGACCATCCAACGCTAACCGGAGATTTTTCTAAGATTATTACTGGCGTCTGGTGTGTTGACAATGGCGTTGGAACTAAAGGTGGATCAAAGGAAGGCAAAACCTTTGACCATGGTGGCATGCTTAATCAGGGCTATAACGATGGAACCGTTCTTTACTATTCATTCAAAGAAGACGGCACTTTCTTCATGCATAATTTTAAAGGTGTGAAGAATGATGGTAAGTGGGAAGCAAAAGGAACTATTGCCATTCAATGTACGTATGATGATGGCGATAGTGTGCCAATGCTTTTTGATAAGGACGACAACAACTATCTGAAGTACAGTGATGCCAAGAGTGAGATTACGTTTAATTTCAAAAAACTTTCTGACAATCCAGACGATACTTCACAGATAGCTTATATTGAAGGACAGGTAATCAATTTTGCTGCCACCATTCCTGGTACGTATTATCTCTTTGGCTTGCACTATGCAGATGGTTCTAAAGAAGATTTGACCAGTGATCAGATTGAGTCTATGAATAAGGGTTCTGGCGGAGCGTATACCTTCTCCGCTCATAAGGATGGATCTGCTGCACTGTTCTATCCAGACGGTAACGTTTCTCCTATTCAGATTGTTGCAGAAGAGCCTTCGGCAGATGGTCTTTCTTTCCCCATTCTTGCTCAAGGCTTTTCAGAAACTGAACAGATATCTAAGTCTGTTCTATACACTACTGCGGAAAATAAAAAGCTTCTCAGTATTGATGCTCCTGGATTTACTCTTAAGTTTGCCCTCCTTAATCACCGTGAGGATGATTGGGCTAAATATGAGTATCCACCAAAGGCAGAGTTCCCTTGGCAGCCAGATGGTAAGGGCGGCTATAAGCTAGTAACGCCTACTTCTGGTTCTGGTAATGGTGGTAGCTCTTCAGGAAATGGCGGCAGCTCATCTGGAAATGGTGGCGGCGGCAAGGGCGGCTCAGGTAAGAAATAACCCAGCCTTTTCTGGTTTCTTTTACTAACAAAAAAGCAGGCATATGATATGCCTGCTTTTTTCTTGCCAACTTTTACATGTGTAAAAGGACGGTGATGTAAAGCTTGGTGTAAAGCTTACGCAGCGTGTGCGCCACCCTCAATCTCACCAGTGCAGTGTGGGCAGCGAGTTGCGCCTTCTTTAACCTCTTCAAGGCAGTGTGGGCAGTGTGGAGCTGCAACCTCTTCAACAGTCTCTTCTTCGTCCTTCTTAAGCTTGGAAGCCTTCATGAACTTATTGAGGGCCTTAACCATGCAGAAGACAATGAATGCAATGATCAGGAAGTTGATGATTGCACTGATAAACGCACCAAAGTCAATGCCGTTCTGGGTGCCAGGAACTGGAATGGAAAGACCAGAAACCTCGGTACCACCACCAGAGATCAGCTTAATAAATGGGTTGATGATGTCATTGACAAGGGAGGTAACAATAGCGGTAAATGCGCCGCCAATGATGATACCAATAGCCATGTCCATAACATTGCCCTGCTGGATAAACTCTTTAAACTCCTCGACAAACTTTTTCATTTCATCCCTTTCGTGTAGTTAATAGAGGACAGGTATTTCTACTCGCGCCTACGGCGTGCGCTTATGCGCTGGCCAGACCATAGATGCGAGAGTATTTGTCGGTCAGATACTCTGTGTAGTAGTGGACGTCAAATGGCTCACCGCATGCGCCCAAGATGAGCTCTTTGGAGTCTTTTGCACGGCCCCAAGTCCAAATACGGCTGCCCAGCCACTCCCTAATAGGAGCAAGATCTCCAGATGCGCAGACGGCGTCAAAGTCCATGCCCTCAGCAATCATGGCGTGCTTGTACTGCGCGCCATAAGCGCTACCAAGTGCATAGGTTGGGAAGTAGCCAAACTCACCCCATGACCAGTGAACATCCTGGAGAGCGCCCTCAGTGTTATTTGGAACCGCAACGCCCAGGTACTGCTTGTACTTCTCGGCCCAAAGAGCTGGGACATCCTTTGCAGTAATCTCGCCAGACAAAAGTGCCTGCTCCATTTCGTAACGGATGAGGATGTGCAGAGGATAGGTGAGCTCGTCCGCCTCAGTGCGGATGAGACTTGGCTGTACTTTATTAGCTGCCGAGAAGAGCTGGAAGGCAGTAACGCGATTCAGCTGACCAGGGAAGTGCTTGCGCATAAGCTGTATCAGAGGCTCGGCAAATGCCTCAGAAAGGCCAACGTAGTTCTCAAAGAACCTAGACTGGGACTCGTGCATGCCCATAGAAGTGCCGGTGCTCAGAGAGGTAAAGCGGTACTCCCAGTTAATGCCCTGCTCGTAGAGGGCGTGACCGTTCTCATGCAGCATGGAATAGACATTGGAGAGAACGTTATTCTCGTAAGCGTGGCTGGCAACCATAACAAAGCCGATACCAGGGCCACCGGTGTAAGGGTGCTCAGTTTTGCCAAGCCAGTAAGCGTCCTCGTCAAGACCCTGGAGCTTTACCAGGTCTTTTGCAAGATCCCACTGACGGTTAACGTCAAACTTACCCTCAAGAGGTTTGGTGCTTGGCTGACGCTTAGAAGCCATACAATCAGCAACCAGAGGAACTACCACTTCTTTAACATTATTGAAGAAGGTGTTGTAGAACTCTCTGTTGGTGCCGTGCTCAAAATCGCTGAGTAAGAGATCATATGGGTCTTTGGAAGCATCACGTGCCTGGCACATCTCTTTGCGAAGCTCAATTAAGCTATCCAGCTTTGGAGCAAAGAGTGACCAGTCATCGCTGTTCTTTGCCTGCTCCCAGACCTCATTAGCCTCTGTGGTAAGACGAACAAAGTTGCTCTGAAGCTCAACAGGTACATCTACCAGCTGGCTTCTATCGCGACGAAGAATTTTAACTTGTGCGCGATGAGTCTCATCAAGTAGAGCGCGATTCTCGTGAAGTCTATCAAGCAGTGCGCCAACAGCAGGATCACAGAGGGTTTCCTGGACCTGTTCACCAAGGATTGCCAGGGCTTCTCCGCGCTCTTCAGCAGCCTTTTTTGGATCGATACATGGTCCAAAAGAGCCAATCTCATTAGCTGCGTAGTTGAAGGCAAAGAGCTTCTTCTCAAGTTCATCAAGTTTAGCGATATCATCGCGGGGATTTGAAAGCGCTGCGTTCAATTCAACAGTGTTATGTGCGCTGTCCATAAAAATCCTCTCTACAAAATTTAGGAGCGACCAGTATGTTTGCCGGTTATATGTAACCGTTTAGCAATTGCGTCATATTTTACCCTGTTATTTATTGATATTTGAGCGATACTAAAAAGACTACGTCCTAAAACAATAAGCACATCTTTTCGGCACAATTTTGCCCAAAGATGGCTTGTAAGGAGTAAGAGTTCTATGGATGACAGCAGAATCTCGTTTGACGTATGGAGTGATCTTTACGCAGATCGCGTTCAAACCATGCGAAAAAGCGAAGTACGAGATTTGTTTGCGGCCCTGTCTCGTCCAGGTGTCATTGCGCTGTCTGGTGGTCTGCCAGACATTTCTTCGCTGCCGCTTGATCAGGTTGCAGAGTGTGCTCGACGCTGCGTTGCTGTTGAGGGACTTAGGTCTCTTCAGTACGGCAACTCTGATGGCCGCATTGAGTGCAGAAGGACCATCTGCAAGATTTTAGCTGCTCAGGGCGTCGAGGCTGATCCTGACGAGATGATTTTGACTTCTGGTTCTCAGCAGGCGCTTGATTTCTTGGGTCGTGTCTTTCTTAACCCAGGGGACGATATTATCTGTGAGGGTCCAAGCTATCTTGGCGCGTTCCAGGCATTTTCCGCGTATGAGCCTACTGTTCACACCATTGATATGGACGAAGAAGGCATCAGAACAGACCTGCTTGAGGCAAAGCTTAAAGAGCTTGCAGACCAAGGCAGAAAGCCTAAGTTCATCTACGTTATTCCTAACTTTAACAATCCTGCCGGCATCACCATGTCTATGCCAAGGCGTCTGCGCCTTCTTGAGCTGGCTCACCTGTACAACATCCCTGTTGTTGAGGATGATCCGTATGGTCTTATCCGCTTTGAGGGAGAAGATCTAACACGCCTTAAGACGCTTGATCCAAATGTCATTTATTTGGGAACCACGTCAAAGATTTTTGCCCCTGGACTGCGTCTTGCATGGATGGTTGCACCTCGTCACTTCCTTGAGCGCATCAACCTTGCTAAGTCTGGCTCTGATCTGTGTACCAGCCCCTTTAACATGATTCTTGCTGAGCACTACTTCAATGAGGTTGATTGGCAAGCAGCGCTTGAGGTGTCTAAGTCTCGCTATAAAGAGAGAAAAGACGCCATGCTCGCAGCGCTTGCAGAGTTCTTCCCCAAAGACGTTACCTGGACTAAGCCAGAGGGCGGTTTGTTCCTGTGGGTAACCTTCCCGCCATACCTCAACACTGAGCAGTTGCTTCCTCGTGCAATCGAAGAGGGAGTTGCCTTTGTACCAGGTGTTTATTGCTATCCTGACCAGCGTATTAGTTCAAGTATGCGCCTGTGCTACTCATTTGAGACGCCAGAGCGCATCCACGAGGCAATCCGCAGGCTGTCTTTGTGCGTCCAAGATCGCATGGCGCTGTATCGCGCATTCCTAGAGGCGGGCGCTCTACCTGAGTCTTCTCATTCTGAATCTCAATCCTCTGCAAGGGAGTGTTAAGTATGGCTACAAAAGTTGCTGTCATTATGGGTGGAGCCTCATTTGAGAGGAACTTCTCGCTCAAAAGTGGAGCTCTTGTCTCTGAGGCTTTAGAGAAGCACGGGTATGAGGTATTACCACTTGATGCTGACGCACATCTGGTAGACACCCTTCGTGCCGAGAAACCCGATGTTGCGTTTGTGTGCCTTCACGGCGCGGGCGGAGAAGATGGTGCGGTACCTGCTCTTTTGGAGTTCCTTAAGATTCCATATGTTGGTTCAAGGCCAGCTTCTTGTAGGGCAGCTTGGAACAAGGCAGACATGCCGTTTATTGTGCGTCAGACCTGGTCAAAGAATGAATCTGAGGTCATTTGGCCTCCTCAGATTGTGCTGACTGCCAGTGCGTTTAAAGATCTTGGGGCCGCAGCTGCTCTAGATCTGGTTCCCGAGCGCCTTGGTGGCGGTGTTGGCTTCCCTCTAGCAGTCAAGCCCGTTCACGGCGGCTCTGCTATGGGCCTTTCTAAGGTTGACAGTGCTGACCAGCTTGGACCAGCACTTCTCGGCGCACTTGGTTTTGACGACTCCGTCATTATCCAGCAGTGGGTTGATGGCGTTGAAGTAAGCGTTACCGTGCTCTCTGACGCAGATGGCGAGAAAACCCTGCCACCAGTAGAGATTTCAGTGACCAAGGGTATTTACGACACGGATGCTCGCCTTGATCCAGAGCGTATTCAGCATTTCTGCCCTGTTCGTCCTGAGTCTTTGGCAGCACTTGGCGCAGATCCAGCTGCTGCTCGTGAGGCTCTTGAGCGCGCAGCTCTTGAGGTGTACACCGCTTATGGCTGCAGAGATCTTGCTCGTATTGATTTTATTTGGGATGGACATCACGTATTGGTCATGGGCTTAAAGACATTCCCAGGACTCACTGAGACCTCCCTTGTTCCAATGGCTATTGAGGCTGCAGGATACGCTGTTGAAGACGTTCTTGCGCAGCTTGTTGAGGGTGCGCTTAAGCGCGGTAACTAGGGGGTTTCATGGAATACGTATTGGGCATTGATGTTGGTGGTACCACCATCAAACTGGGACTTTTTTCTGCAGAAGGAGAGCTGCTTTCTGAGCAGAAGGTTAAGACGCCCGCACTTGATAACGAGGGCGGTTATCAGACGGTAACCGATGCTATTAAGCTGATTGTTCATGGCCAAAAAGCAAGCCGCAACGATGTTATTGCGTGTGGTTTGGATATTCCAGGTCCTGTTGCAGATGACGGAACCGTTGGTCTTCTCGCCAATGTAGACATTGATCCTGAGGGATTGGTGCAGGCAATCAATATGTGCCTGCCGAACGCAACCATTGCGTTTGTCAACGATGCTAACGCCGCTGCTCTGGGCGAAGCGTGGGCTGGCGTTGCCGTGGGTGTGCCGTCGTTTGTGCTGATTGCGCTGGGTACCGGGGTTGGTGCAGGTGTTGTTGTAGACGGCAAGCTTGCTGCGGGTGCTTTTGGAGCGGGTGGTGAGATTGGTCACATCATTGTTGAGCCAGAAGAGACGTTGACCTGCGGTTGTGGTCGCCACGGTTGCCTGGAGCAGTATGCTTCTGCTAAGGGTGTTGTCCGCCTGTACCTGGAGGAATGCGTTTCTCGAGGTGTTGTTCCTGTGACTATTGAGCACGAGACTGATACGGTGTCCGTGTTTAGAGCTCACGCTCAAGGCGATGAGTGCGCAACCCTTGCCATCCACAAGATGTGCCACTACCTGGGTCTTGCTATGGCGCAGGTTTCGTGCGTGGTTGATCCTGCCATGTTCTTGATTGGCGGCGGTGTTGCGGGTTCGTTTGCAACGTTTGCTACCGAGCTTCGCGAGTGTTTTGAGCAGTACGCTCTACCGGTAAGCAAGGGCGCTCGTATTGAGGCTGCGAGCTTGGGCAATCAGGCTGCAATGTATGGTTGCGCATACGAGGCGCTGCGCCTGAGGCAAGAGCGTTTTGGCCAGGAGAGCGCTGAGTAGAAGCAAGTTTTTGGCGCATGATCTTCTCGTCTGGAAAAGGGTACGTACGTGAGGGCTCTTGGCGAGAAAAACATCAGAATTTTTGTCACAAACACTGTACTAAATGAAAGTACGTTCAATAACATAATTTTCTGATTACAATTTATGTAAAAACGTAGTTGTCAAAGCTGCTCAGTGCTAACATTGAGCAGCTTTTTTGGTTGTGTTTGGAACAATTCCGAGCACTAGGATGAAAGGGGAGTGCTGTGGCTGACGAGTCAAAGTATGACATCGTTGCTGCTACTGGTTGCCCAACCGGTATTGCGCACACCTTTATGGCTAAGGAGGCCCTGGAGAAGGCCGCCGCAGCTAAAGGTCTTACCATTAAGGTTGAGACGCACGGCCAGGTCGGTGTAGAGAACGAGCTCACCGCAGCTGAAATTAGGAACGCCAAGGCAGTAGTTGTTGCTGCCGATAAGGACGTTCAGGCTGAGCGTTTTGCCGGAAAACCAATGGTAAATGTTGGTGTTACTGCAGCTATTAAGGATGCAGAGGGTCTTATCGACCGCGCTCTTGTTGCTCAGCCTGAGGGCGAGCTTGCAGAGGCAGATGACGCTCCAGTCTCAAGCACCATTGAGAAGGAGTCTGTAGGCCACATCATCTACAAGCACCTCATGAACGGCGTTAGCCACATGCTGGTCTTTGTTGTTGCTGGTGGTGTTCTGACGGCTGTTTCATTCCTCTGGGGTATTACTTCCTTCAGCTCCACTGCACCTGACTACAACAGCTTTGCTGCCATGCTCAAGATCATCGGCGGCATTGCAATGGGCCTTATGGTTCCAGTTCTTTCTGCTTACATTGCAGAGTCTATCGGCAAGCGTCCTGCTCTTGTTCCTGGCTTTGTTGCAGGTATGATTGCTATTCAGGGCCTTCCAATCAACCCTAACACTGGCATGATTGATGCTGGTGGCGCTGGTGTTGGTTTTGGCTTCTTGGGCGGTATTGTTGGCGGCTTCCTTGCTGGTTATGTCATCGTTGGTCTTGAGAAGCTCCTTGCAGGTCTTCCAAAGAACCTTGATGGCCTGAAGGCAATCTTCCTGTACCCACTGCTTTCCACCACCATTGTTGGCCTGGTTATGCTGGGTATTTCTGGTCCAATGGCAGCAATCAACACCGGCATGATGAACTTCCTGCGCGGCCTTTCTGCTTCTGGTCCAATTGTCCTTGGTCTTGCAATTGGTTGCATGTGCGCATTTGACATGGGTGGCCCAGTTAACAAGGCAGCTTACGTTACCGGTACTGCTCTTCTGACTGAGGCCCTCAATGCTGGCATTGGTACCCCAACCTATGAGTTTGGCACCAACTTCATGGCTGCAGTTTCTGCTGCTTGTATTGTTCCTCCACTGATTACCACCTTTGCTGTCGTTGTTGGTAAGAAGTACTTCACCAAGTCCGACTTCAACGCTGGTCTGGTCAACTTCATTCTTGGCTGCACCCACATTACCGAGGGCGCAATTCCATTCATGACCAAGAACATTTGGCCTGTCATGCCTATCATGATGATTGGTTCCTCCATCGGCTCCATCCTGACGCTGCTCTTTGGCGTTCACGACCCAGCACCTCACGGTGGTTTCCTGGTTCTTCCCGTTGTCGATGGCGGCCTTAAGTGGGTTCTCGCCATTCTCATCGGCGCTGTTGTTGGTGGTATTCTCTTTGTTGCTTTCAAGGCATACGAGTACCGCAAGAACGGCAACCAGATTGTCGAGGGCTAAGCGTTACGCTTAGCACGCACTCGGCGTCGTTTGAGTTTTGCCCAGAATTTACGTACAGTTTGGGTGCAGACTCAGATAATCGAAGTAAAATATGGACTCGGCGATTTCGTCGGGTCCATTTTTGTTCCAGAGGGAGCTTTGATGATTTACACACTTACCACTAATCCCGCAATCGACATGAACGTCAATTCGGGAGTTCCTTCTTATACGCACGTCAACCGCACAACCGACGCCGTTTACACGCCAAACGGCAAGGGTCTCAACGTCTCGTTTACGCTTGCTCACTACGGCGTTGAGTCCACTATCCTGGGCTTTTTTGGTGGCTTCTCGGGCAACTATATTGTTGAAGAGGCATCTAAGATTTGCTCGGTCAAGCCTGTGTGGATTGACGGCATCACCCGCGTAAACATTTTTGTTACCACACCAGAAGGTGAGCTCAAGTTCCCTAATGCAGGTGCTCCCGTTATTCGCTCCAAGCAAGACGAGATGCTTGAGCTGCTGCGCAATGCTCCCGACCTGGACGTGCTGGTGGTTTCTGGTTCGCTTTCTCCTGAGATGGATTCAACTTTCTATGACGAGCTCTTTGACCTTTGCCATGAGTGTGGCGCTGAGCTGGTTTTGGACATCTCTCATAAACACCTTGCAGAACTTGTCGAGAAAAAACCGCTGCTCATTAAGCCAAACGACGAAGAAGTGGCAGAGATCTTTGGTGTCGACGTTCATAACGAGGCCGACGTCCTTCTCGCCCTCCACAAGATTCACGAGCGCGGAGCAAAGAACATCTTGCTCACACTAGGCGGCGAGGGCGCGTATTTCTTCAACGGCGAGCATGTCTGGCACGCAAATGCTGCGCAGGTAGAAGTGCTTTCGACGGCGTGTGCAGGTGATTCGACGCTGGCAAGCTTCATGTCGGTTTGGCTTGAGGATCCGTCGGCTGTCGAGAAGGCTCTGACGCGCGCGATGGCTACCGGTGGAAACGTTGCGATGAGTGCTGGCTTGGGCGACTTTGCACTGGTCGAGAAGATCGCGGAGTCCATCCACGTTGAGCTGGTGGAGTAGGAGCGAGAGCGTCGCACGGAGGTGCTGCGCGGACGTGCGCGGAGATGGCGAGTCGACGGGTTTCTCGGCGTATGGCGTGCACAAGTCTCCATATCTGCAAAATAAGTCTTTTCTCGCTTCTTGATTTCGTGTAACGTATAAGGGCTAATGTGATAATTAGGTTTTCGAACCTCTAAAGAAGGAGAGTGCAATGTCCGGACACTCTAAGTGGGCCACAACCAAGCACAAGAAAGCAGCTATCGACGCTAAGCGTTCCTCGCTGTTCTCTAAGCTTTCCCGCAACATTACTGTTGCTGCAAAGATGGGTGGCGACCCAAATCCGGACAACAACGCTAGCTTGTCTGCCGCTGTTGCCCGTGCACGCATGGTTTCCATGCCTAACGCAAAGATTCAGGCCGCTATCGATAAGGCATTTGGCGCTGGTGCTGATGCTGCCATTTACGAGGAGATCGTTTACGAGGGATACGGTCCTGCAGGTGTCGCAGTTTACGTTGACTGCCTGACTGACAATAAGAACCGTACCGCAGCAGACGTTCGTTCCGCATTTACCCACTCTGGCGGCAATCTTGGTACTGCAGGTTCCGTTGCGTTCCAGTTTGAGCGCAAGGGCTCCATCGCAGTTGACAAGGTTATTGTCTCCGAAGAGAAGAAGGTTGCTGACCGCGAGAACGCTGTCGACGAGGACGAGTTCATGATGGCAGTTGCCGAGGCTGGCGGAAACGATTACGAGGACGCTGGCGATCAGTGGATTGTTTGGACTGCATACGACAAGATGCAGGATGTCCAGAAGGGCCTCGAGGCTCAGGGTATTGAGGTTAAGGGTTCCGAGCTTACTATGGTTCCAACCACCCCAACTGACGTCTCCGTTTCTGATGCAAAGAAGGTTCAGCGTCTTATCGATAAGCTCGACGAGCTCGATGACGTTCAGAACGTCTACAGCACCATGAACATCACCGACGAGATTGCTGCTGCTCTCGACGAGGAGTAAGCTCTCTGGTCCGCGCCGCGCGACGTGCGCGATGCACGCGACGATGCGCGACGAGCGCGACCGGTGACAAAACTGCACTTCAAAGCCCCGCCAGTTGGCGGGGCTTTTTGTTTGGATAGCGTTGGCGCTGTCAGAACACACCTATGTCGGATAATCTACACGTTTTTAGAAGCCCGAACACACCTATGTCAGATAATCTGTATATACAGAGCCAAAAACATAACTTACAGCCCTAAAAAACACAGCAAATGACGATATTCTGAGAAAAATAGGACTTTTGAGGGTCGATTTTGCAGAATAAGTGACTTTGCTGTGTTTTCAAAACGCCAAAAATAGGCCTCTAAAAAATTTATGCATACAGATGAATTCACCCTCATGAATATTCATGAGGGTGAATATTTTCGTATCATGGTAGTTAAAATTTTGATGTCTTCTATGCTGGGCGAGAGAACCGATGGACTACAGCAGTGGAAACATTCGATTGAAGCTGAATCTCGTCGTCCGACGCACGTAGCCGTAGCAGTTCTACAGGCCCACGCGAACAACCTTACGAACGCCGGCGGCTTCGAGGGCTGCTACCTGCGAAATCGATGCGGATTCGTCCGTCATAAGCACGTCGATATCAGCAGGCGATCCATATTGGAAGCTGGAGTTGACGCCCAGCTTGCTTGCATCGGCCAAGACAATGTGCTGCTCAGAGTGCTTAAGCATCAGCGAGTTCACGCGCATCTCGTTTGAAACCAGCGTGGTAAGGCCGCGCTCAGCAGAAATTCCCGAGCATCCCAAGATGCACTTCGCGGCACGAATCTGGTTGATCGAAGCAAGCGCAAAATCGCCGGTCAGTGACTTCTTAGCTGGTCGAACTTCTCCACCCGTGACCAAAACAGTCATCGATGGGGGATAGTCGGCGGCCAGAACGCTACCGTTATTGGTAACAACCGTGATGTTCTCGGCGGTGATGAATTCCAGGACTTTTATAGCGGTTGAGCTGGTGTTAATGAAGACCGTGTCGCCGTCTTTAATCAGCTTGGCGGCGGCCTGGGCAAGCTTGAACTTTGCGGTTACCTGGTTAGAGCTGAGTCCTGTCGAGAGCGGGTCAAGCAGCGTGGCCATGCCATAGCTTCGGGAAATGAGGCCTTGAGCTTCGAGTTCGTCAAGATCGCGACGGATGGTAAGCGAAGAAACTTTAAATCTATCGGCAAGATCGCTAACGGAAACCTGGCGGTATTGTTCAAGAAGGCTCATGATCGAGCTTCTGCGTGATGCTACGAATGAACGACTTGTGGCCATGAATCCCCCAATAGAGCTCAACTGCTGATAAACCTGTAGAATTACATTTAACTAATTCAGTTCTGTGAAAAACATCGTACAAATTGACAGCACCTTTTGAATGGTTCTTGAACAATTGTGTAGATGCTTTTCAGTAGATCCGATTGTATCTTACCCTATTCAATGAACGTTTTGAATACTTAAACGGATATTATTTAGCGGTCAACGGTTTTTATGACGTAAATCTCTAAAGTGAGCATAGATAAGTATTGCTTAACTCCCAACTTTAGCTATACTAACATTATCGATTCGATTGGTAAAACGTTCTAAACGTTCAACAAATAGGGAAATTTGTTATACGACAAGTCAAATGTCATATAAATTATTTATCTAATTGTTGAAGTGTTCAGAAAATTCAAGTTTTTGTCATTAAGCGATGTATTCTTGTGTGCTCTTGCTATAGTCCAACACAAGGAAAAGATTCACAGTAGTCTACTGGAGAGGAGTGAATCGCATGCTACTTCGCGATATCTACGAGCAGAATCACTATGCTTTCGTGAAGACCCCCATGACATGGGAAGAGTCTATTAGAGAGTGCTGCAAACCACTGGAGGCTGACGGAACAGTCAATTCAGAGTATGCAGACGACATTATTGAGTGCGTAAAGAAGTTTGGTCCCTACATTGTTATCGTTCCAAACGTTGCAATGCCACACTCAACTGCTCGTATTGGCTCTAATGGCAAGACTGCTATTGGCTTTATGCACTCTGACGTTCCTGTCAATTTTGAGGATGGCGACGACGAGAAGCAGGTTAAGACTTTCTTCACTCTGAGCGCTACTGATCAGGATGCTCACCTCAAGAATATGCAGATGCTCGTTCAGGTTCTTATGAACGAGGAGGTTCTTGAGCGTCTGAAGAATATTCAGTCTCCAGAAGAGCTCTTGGAGATTGACAAGCTTATCTCCGAGTAAACACGTTTTCTCGCGCGTTGTTCGCGCGTTGTTCGCACGTCGTTCACGACGCCCGTTTGCGCCTGTGCGCGCTTTTGTGCCTGTTTGGGCACGTAATTGAAGTTTTCCTTTTGTAGTGTGGGCTGCAGAAGGTACGTATGTAGGACCCTTTGAAAGGGGTATCAATGGATATTGTTCTTGGTATTTGGAAATGGTTTGCGAGCAACTTCTTGACTCAGCCAGCCTATTTCATCGGTTTGATTGTTGCTATCGGCTACATTCTTCTTAAGAAGAAGTGGTACGACGTACTCGCTGGCTTCCTTAAGGCAGTCATTGGTTATCAGATCCTCCTGGTTGGTTCCGGCGGCCTGGTAACTGCATTCCGTCCAGTTCTTGTTGGACTTCAGGCTCGCTTCAACCTTTCTGCAATGGTCATTGACCCATACTTTGGCCAGAACGCAGTACAGGCAGGCATGGAGGCAGCTGACGCTCCTGCATTTATCGCAGGTCGTTCCTTCTCCTCCGTTATGCTTCTTCTGCTCTTCGCTTTCATTCTGAACATTGTTCTGGTTGCTTTTAAGAAGCAGACTAAGCTTCGCGCAATCTTTACTACTGGTCACGTCCAGGTTCAGCAGGCAGCAACTGCATTTTGGCTTATCCTCTTCTGCTTCCCACAGCTTAACGACGTTACCATCCTTGCAGTTATGACCGTTCTCCTTGGCCTTTACTGGGCAGTTGGTTCCAACCTTTGTATTGGACCTACCCAGGACCTTACTGATGGCGCTGGCCTTACCATTGCTCACCAGCAGATGTTTGGTGTTTACTGCGCATCCAAGGCTTCCGAGTGGCTCGCCAAGCACTCCAAGAAGGAGTCTAAGCGCATTGAGGACATCGAGCTTCCAGGCTTCCTTAAGATCTTCAACGAGAACCTCGTTGCAACTGCAATTCTCATGACAGCATTCTTTGGTGTCATCCTTGCTGTTCTTGGTCAGGAGTTCCTGCTTGAGAACAAGTTCATGAAGCCAGGTCAGGATTTCTTCTTCTACATCATGACCACTTCCTTCCAGTTTGCTGTTTACCTCTCCATCCTGCAGCTTGGTGTTCGTACCTTCGTTACCGAGCTCACCAACTCCTTCCAGGGTATTTCTAACAAGCTCCTCAAGGGTTCCGTCCCAGGCGTTGACTGCGCTGTTACCTACGGCTTTGGTTCTCCAAACGCAGTTACCCTCGGCTTCCTCATGGGTGCAGCTGGCCAGTTCCTGGCAATCGCAGCTCTGCTGCTTCTGAAGTCCCCAGTTATTGTTATCGCAGGCTTTGTCCCACTGTTCTTCGATAACGCTACTATCGGCGTTTACGCAAACAACAAGGGTGGCCTCCGCGCAGTTCTTATCATGCCTTTCATCTCTGGTCTTCTCCAGGTCTTTGGTTCAGCTCTTATCGCTGGCTGGGTTGGCATGGCTGCATACGGTGGATACCTTGGCATGTGGGACTGGGCAGTTGTCTGGCCAATCATGACCGGCCTCATGAAGTTCCTGTCCTACGCAGGTCTCGCAATTGTTGTTATTGCTCTTATTGCAATCCCACAGCTCCAGTACCGTGCAAACAAAGACACGTACTTCATGGAGGTTGAGGATTACCAGAAGTGCAAGGAAATCCGTGCACAGAAGGCCGCCGCAGCTAGTGCGGAAAGCAAGTAGCCCTCTTTCTTCCTACCCTGAGCAGACCCCCATCTGCTCAGGGTTATTAGTAATACTCGGCACATTGTTTGATGCAGTATTTGCTTTAAATGCGAGCGTTGTAGCGCCCAAATGGGTACAAACACAATGTGTCCGTAATCAGTTTGTTTGATCGAAGGAGTCAACATGAACGCAAAGATTTTGGTCGCATGTGCAAATGGCGCAGGTACCTCCCTGATGATGAAGATGACCGCTGAGCGTGTTACTCAGAAGCTCAACATGGGCGTCGATAAGATTCACCACTGCGCACTTTCCGAGGGCGTAAGCTCTGCTCGTCAGTATGACATTGTTTTTGCACCACTTAACTTCCTGAACATGTATGACGATGCCGCTAAGGCAGGCGTTACCGTCATTGGTCTGCGTAACGTTCTTTCTGACGCAGAGATGGAAGAGAAGCTCAAGGAAACCGGCGCTGCAGAGAAGTATTCCGCATAGTTTAGGTTTCTAAAGAATCGAGCACTTTAATGACTTTTGAAAAGAAAATTCTTGCCGAGATGCCTAAGTGCTATGCACTTGGCATGTTTGAGGGAGAAGACACACCAAGCTTTTTAGCTGCTGTCGAGAAGGACGGTCCAATCCGTCGCTTTACGCTTGATGGTGAGCCTCTGGAGACTGTTGCTCCAGGCCCTGGCGGCGTCATGACCATTACACAGGTCCCTGGCAGGAAAGATCAGTTCCTTGCAACCCGCAAGTTCTTCTCGCCAAACTTTGGTGGAGACGACGCGGCAATTGCATCCTATACCAAGCAGGCAGACGGTTCTTGGTCTGAGCAGATTCTCTGTGACCTCCCGTATGTTCACCGTTTTGGCATCTTGAAGGCTGCTGACGGTCAGCTTTGGGTTCTTGCTTGCTCTATCAAGGGTGGAGCTGAGACTAGCGTCAAGGACGATTGGCGCACTCCAGGTGCTGTTTGGGCCGCTCCTCTGAGCGATAACCTTGAGCAGTACACGGCAGACAACCAGCTTAAGCTGACCTGTGTTGCTAATTATCAGGTTCAGAATCACGGTTTCTGGACTGCACCTGACAAATCGTATGCTTTGATCTCAACCGCCGCAGGCGTGTTTAGATATGTGCCACCAACCACCCCTCAAGGTGCTTGGGATGTCACCTGCCTTCTAGTCCAGCCAACAAGCGATATTGTTGCTACAGACTTTGACGGCGATGGCAAGCTGGAGATCCTTACCTTCTCTAAGTTCCACGGTGACACGCTGGCAATTTGGCATGAGGGCCAGACTCGCGATCGCTATGAGCAGGTTTGGTGCGACCCACAGAAGCGCAGCTTCCTTCACGCGCTTTGGGCAGCAGACCTTAATGGCGAGAAGTGCGCAGTCATTGGCAACCGTAAAGATGGTCGCGATTTGTTGCTTGTTAGATACGTTGACGGTGAGTACACCGTAGACGTTATCGACCACGACCTCGGACCAGCAAACTGCATGGTGTATACGCATGACGGCAGTGAGTACATTGTTGCTGCATATCGTGAGACAGACCAGCTGGCTCTCTACAAAGTAGTGGAGTAGGGCTGCGTTTTGTAGCGAGCGCTCAGGATGAGCTTCTGAGCATGCAGGCAAAGTCCTGAGCGCCGCTCAATTTACCTGCGTATACATCAAAGTACTAGTCCTATGTTTTAGAAAGGAGCGCGTAATGGCAGGTTTGAAAGACGTCACACGCGACAGTTGGATTATGAGCACCTTCCCTGAGTGGGGAACTTGGCTCAACGAAGAGATTGACAATGCCGTAGTAGAGCCAGGCCAGGTTGAGATGTGGTGGCTCGGCTGCGTTGGTATTTGGTTTAAGACTCCTGGTGGAGCAAACGTTGCTGTCGACTTCTGGGCAGGCAATGGTAAGCGCACCCACGGTGACGGCCTCATGAAGCCTGGTCACCAGATGGCAAACATGGCTGGCGTTCGTAAGATGCAGCCAAACCTGCGCAACGTCCCCTTTGTTATTGATCCATTTGCTATCAAGAACCTTGACGCAGTTGTAGTAACTCACATTCACCAGGACCACATGTCCAAGGAGCTTGCAGCTCACGTTGTTAACAACAACATGACCACTACTGACGAGAATGGCAAAGAGATTCCTGTTCCCTTTATTGGTCCTAAGGATGCAGTTGACATTTGGGTTGGCTGGGGCGTTCCACGCGAGCAGTGCATTGTTGTTAAGCCTGGCGACCGCATCAAGGTCAAGGACATGGAGATCGTTGCATACGATTCCTTTGACCGCACCATCATCGTTACCACTACTGATACTTCTGAGAACCGCCCAGACCTCTGGGGTAAGTGCCCAATGGACATGGACGAGAAGGCAGTTAACTACCTCTTTGTCACCCCTGGTGGAAACATCTATCACTCCGGTGACTCTCACTACTCCATTTACTTTGCTAAGCACGGCAAAGACATCGCTCAGGAGTTTGGCGGCGTAGATGTCTGCTTTGGCGCTTTTGGCTGCAACCCAATTGGTATCCAGGACAAGATGGAAGCAACCGATATGCTCCGCATGGCTGAGGCTCTTCAGTCCAAGGTTGTTATCCCAATTCACCACGATGTTTGGACTAACTTCCAGGCAGACGTCCAGGAGATCAAGGTTCTTTGGGATATGCGTAAGGATCGCCTTGACTACAAGTTCCACCCATTCTTCTGGGAGGTCGGCGGCCACTACACCTATCCACAGGATAAGGATCGCTTTGCTTACCATCACGACCGTGGCTTCCATGATTGCTTCGATCACGAGCCAAACGTTCCATTCCGTAGTGTTCTCTAAGGAGCAGTCTCTATGATGCTTAAAGAGCTTCGCGATGAAGTGTATGAAGCAAACATGGACCTGCCAAAGCATGGCCTGGTAGTCTTTACCTGGGGCAATGCTTCTGGACTTGACCGTGAGCGCGGCCTGTTTGTTATCAAGCCATCGGGCGTCTCCTATGAGGAGCTGAGCCCAGAGAATCTGGTCATCTGCGACCTAGACGGCAACGTTGTTGAGGGTGAGATGAACCCATCTTCCGATACTCCAACTCATGCATGCTTGTATCGTGCATGGGGCGATAAGATTGGCGGAATTGTTCACACTCACTCAACCCACGCTGTTTCTTGGGCACAGGCAGGACGCTCTATTCCTTGCTATGGAACCACACACGCAGATTATTTCTACGGAGACATTCCTTGCGTACGCAGCCTTACCAAGGACGAGGTAGAAAGCGCCTATGAGCTTGAGACCGGAAACGTTATTGTTGAGGGCTTTGCTAACTTGGACCCCATTGCGGTTCCAGGAACGCTCCTTCACAATCACGGTCCTTTCTCTTGGGGTAAAGACGCAATGGCTGCTGTGTATCACGCAGTAGTTATTGAGGAGGTTGCTAAGATGGCAACACTCACCGAGCTCAATAACCCTAAGGTCCAGGAGGCACCACAGTACCTTCAGGACAAGCACTACATGCGCAAGCATGGTCCAAATGCCTACTACGGACAGGGTAATCACTAAAGCCTGTTCAGTGAGTAGCATCAGTTTCAGTCAGGCGGTCTTTTATAAGGCCGCCTGTTTTTAAAAGGAGAAGATATGTCCAAGTATCAGCTAGGACTTTACGAGAAGGCCACTCCAACTGATCTTTCTTGGGAAGAGCGCCTCAGCGTAGCAGGAGAGTCTGGCTTTGATTATGTTGAGATCTCCGTTGATGAGTCTGACGCTCGTCTTTCTCGCCTTGAGTGGACTGGTGAGGAGCGTGCAGCAGTTCGTCAGGCAATGGTAAACTCTGGCGTTCGCCTGGGCTCTATGTGCCTTTCTGGTCATCGTAAGTATCCTTTTGGTTCTCGCGATCAGGCTACTCGTGAGCGTAGCCTTGAGATTATGCAGAAGGCGCTTGACCTTGCAGGTGACCTGGGACTTCATACCATCCAGCTTGCTGGTTATGATGTGTACTACGAGGACGGCGCAGAGGATACGCGCAAGTACTTTGAGGAAAATCTGGCAAAGGCTGTAGAAATGGCTGCTCAGGCGGGCATTGTTATGGGCTTTGAGACCATGGAGACTCCTTTTATGGATACGGTCGAGAAGGCCATGCACTATGTAAGCCTTATCAATAGCCCGTATCTTGGTGTGTATCCCGACGCTGGTAACCTTACTAATGCATCGTTTATTTACGGCAACACCGTTGCTGACGATATTGCTCTTGGTGCAGGTCATATCTTTGCAGCTCACCTTAAAGAGACTGTTGCTGGCGCATATCGCGAGATTCCATTCTCTACCGGCACCACTGACTATGAGGGAGCTCTGTCGCAGCTTGTTCCTCAGGGTGTCAGGCGCTTTGTTGCAGAGATGTGGTACACCGGCAACGAGAACTGGAAAGAAGATCTTGTCTTTGCTTCCACCTACGTTCGCAGCAAAATTGATAAGGCGTTTGAGGGGTAAACGGCCTTTTTGCACTTGTTTTGGGTTTCTCGCCACAGACGGTACATAAGAATCTGTACAATGTGGATGAGCTCTTTCTTAGTACGACGTACGTTTCCAAACTCGTTTAGGTTTGTACAGGAAAGGATTACACATGAAGTTCTTTATTGACACGGCAGATATCGATGAGATTTCTGAGGCTCTTAGCTGGGGCTGTTTAGCAGGTGTTACTACCAACCCATCGCTGTATGCAAAGATTGGCGGCAAGCTAGCCGACTTTGAGTCTCATATGGTTAAGATTGCTCAGCTTTGCGAGGGACTTCCTGTATCTGCTGAGTCAACAGCAACAACAACTGAGGGCATGATTGAAGAAGGCCGTCACCTGGCTTCTCTTGCTCCAAACATTGTTGTTAAGCTTCCTATCTGTGCAGAGAGCCTTGCTGCTACTCATCAGCTTGCTTCTGAGGGAATTCGCGTCAACATGACGCTGATTTTCTCGGCACCTCAAGCTCTTCTTGCGGCAAATGCTGGCGCCCGTTATATTTCTCCATTTGTTGGTCGCTTTGATGACATCGGCGAGGACGGCATTGAGCAGCTGGGAACCGTTGTTTCTTGCATTGAGAACTATGCATGGGATAAAAACGTTGATCACACCGTAGAGATTATTACGGCTTCTGTCCGTACGCCAAACCACGTAACACAGGCAGCTCTGCTTGGTGCTGACATTGCAACCGTTCCATTTGGTGCTCTAAAGAAGTGCCTGAAGCACCCTCTGACCGACGCCGGTCTTAAGTCTTTTGAGGCAGACTGGGAAAAGGTTAAGGCTCAGCAATAAATAGTGATTGTGGTACGCCCAGCTTAGGTTGGGCGTACTTGTTTTGAGAGGATGAGAATGGGAACATCTGCATTACCCGAGCGCAACCTCACCGATGATGAGCTCAAGCTTGCAGCTAATACGCTGAGGCGCGATGTCATTGACATGCTCGAGAAAAGCAAGTCAGGTCATCCCGGCGGCTCTCTCAGTGCGGCAGACATTGTGGCTACACTGTTCTTCTCGGGAGTTATGAAGTACAACCACAACAACCCAGAGGACCACACCGAGGATAGGTTCTTCCTGTCCAAGGGTCACGTGGCTCCTGTGCTGTATGCTGCGTACCACCTGCTTGATTGGCTCCATGACGAGGATATGGTTACCCTCCGTCAGCTTGGTAGCCGACTGCAGGGTCACCCAGATTGCCACGCATGTCCTGGTATTGAGGTTTGCTCTGGCTCTCTTGGCCAGGGTCTCTCGGTAGCTGCAGGATGCGCTCTGGGACTTTCTATGGACGCTTTGGCAAGCGGCGAGCGCGCCAAGAAGGTATTTGTCCTTCTGGGCGACGGCGAGCTGCAGGAGGGCTCTAACTGGGAGGCATGCATGTTTGCTGCTCACCAGAAGCTGGATAACCTCATTGCCATTGTGGACCTCAACAATCTGCAGATTGACGGCCACGTAACTGACGTGTGCTCTCTTGGCGATATTGACGAGAAGTTCCGTTCCTTTGGCTGGAACGTGCTGCGCGTTAACGGTCACGAGGTCACCGAGGTGCGCCAGGCCCTTCTCGCCGCACGAGATGGTCGCGAGGCAGGAAACACCGCACCTACCGTGGTTATTTGCCAGACTGTCAAGGGCAAAGGCGTCTCGTTTATGGAGGACAAGGCTTCCTGGCACGGAAACGCTCCTTCGGCCGAGCAGGCTGACCTTGCGCGAGAAGAACTTGATGCAGCAAGAGAACTTCTTTTGATTGATCTTCAGGGTGAAGGTAAGGAGGTTGCCAATGTCTAGAGCAACTCGTGAGGCATATGGTCAGACTCTTGTTGAGCTGGTAAACGAGGGTCACGATATTGTGGCCGTTGACGCAGACCTTGCCGGCTCCACTAAACTTGCCGACCTCCAGAAGGCCTTCCCACAGCGCATGGTTGACGTGGGTATTGCCGAGCAGAACATGGTAGGCGTTGCATCAGGACTTTCGCTTACCGGACGCACCGTGTTTACCGGCTCGTTTGCCGTGTTTGCAACCGGTCGCGCTTACGATCAGATTAGAAACACCGTCTGCGACTCCGGCCTTAACGTGAAGATTTGCCCTACGCACGCAGGCATTACGGTAGGAGAGGACGGCGCTACTCACCAGTCCCTTGAGGACATTGGCATGATGCGCGCCCTGCCTCAGATGCGCGTGCTTGTTCCTGCAGATTACAACGCTACCAAGGCAGCACTCAGGCTTGCTGCCGAGGCTGATGGCCCCTTCTACGTGCGCATGGGTCGCCACAAGGTTGCCGACATCTACGACGAGTCCTTCAAGGGCGGCCTGCCTTTTGCAAACGTCCTGCGTGAGGGCACTGACGTTACGATTGCTGCTTGCGGTGTTGAGGTTGCTCAGGCACTTGCCGCAGCAGATTTGCTGGCAGAGGAAAAGATCTCTGCCGAGGTTATTGACGTGTTCTCCATCAAGCCTTTGGACGAAGAAGTTATTTTGGCATCTGCCGAGAAGACCCGTCATGTGGTAACCGTTGAGGAGCACAACGTGGCAACAGGCCTTGGAGCTGCAGTTGCCGAGCTTCTGGCTGAGCAGCTGCCCACGCCAATGCGCTTTGCTGGTATGCGTACCTTTGGTACGTCCGCTCCTGGTGACGTGCTGCTTTCGCACTTTGGCCTGGACGCCGAAGGTATTGCCGCTCGCGTCAGGGAGTTCTTGCTCTCGTAGCCTTTGTCATATTTTGATGGTGCAAGCGATTAAAGATGGGATGAAACTTGAAAGGGAACTCTTTAGGAGAGACTATTTATTCTCTTCGTCATAGTAAGGGATTGACGCAGGAGCAGCTTGCAGAGGGTATCTGCTCCCCGGTTTCTCTTTCAAGAATTGAAAATGGCCGCCAGATGCCCTCCAAAGTAATTCTCGACGCATTGTTAAGCAGACTTGGGGCGAGTACCTATCAGCTTTGCGATGTTTTTTATCAAAGTGATTGCCAACGTAGCTTTAATGAGATTACAAGACGAGCAAGTCTGCTTATAGAAGCAGGTAAAATCCAACAAGGCCTATCCTTGCTGGAGGGCTTGAGTGAAAATGATGCATCTCATGCATTGGAGCGGCAGTCAGTTTTACTTATACAGGCAGCCGCACAACTCAAGCAGAACAAGGATCCTGAAGATTCATACGTCAAGTTACGTGAGGCTTTGGAGCTTACAAAGCCTCATATTGACCTATCTGATTTTCGACATGAACTTTTATCTCCTATTGAAGCTGAAATAATCGGTTTGATGGTTGTGGCACTTCAGCAAAAGGAAGCCCGTATTGAGGCTATTCGAGTGGGAGAAGAACTTGCAAGAAACCTTTCCGATCAGCAATCAGGCAGCAATGACTTTACGATTGTCCGCATCAACCTTGAAGTTAATATATCTTCCTGCTTGGATCTTGAGGGAAGGTTTGAAGAAGCTGCTCAGCATGCGTATCTGGCAAGAGATTTGAGTATTGAAAGCCATGAGCAGATACTTTTACCGGTGATTTTTTATTTGATTGGTCGATCTGAATTTCGGAGTGGAAATACTGACAAGGCGCTTTCAATAATGCAGACGATTATTCCGTATATGGAACTTATCGGTCAACATGATAATGCGGAAATGGTGCGCGCTTTTGAGAAAGAGTATATTCAGAATGGCAGAAACCCTTGAAAAATAAGGATTTCCGCCGCTTTTCTATATCTGTTTGTCACTTAAATCTATAAGCGAATATTAAACGATAGTAAACGATAAGCAACAAAGTTCTAACGTTCCTATATGTATTATTTTGCGGTAAGCTGCTTGAAAAGGTCGGAACCTAACATCTGTAATGACGTGCGGGCAACTTCAAGCATAACCATTATCATATCTTCATCGTTCCAGTGCCCGCCCTCGCCTTTGGTGTAAATTGAAGCAGCTCGTAACATAATCGTTGCGCCATTGCATTTTACGAATCTGTTTTCACAAAGGTTGGTATTGATAGGCATACCATAATTTGCGGCAGTCAAACGGTCAAGTCTGTTCAATGTACCATCATTATAAACTAATGTTATCTTTCTGCCGTCGGGTCTTGTAACGGTGACATTCTGTGTTAGGAAATTGGAACCTTCCAAAAACAAAATATAGGGGAAATAACGTTCTGCCAACATGAAATTGGCAATCTCATTTACATTTTTATACGCTCTTTCGATTGCGTTCCCTGCTGCCATAAGGTCTTGATTATTGTTCTTTCCAACAAGTTTCCCGGCTCTGATATTTTCAATATCTTTCCCTTGATGTTTGGCCTCTGATACCAAAACAACACGCCAATTACCGCTGTCGTCCTGCACTTCAATAAGCCCGCCATCGGGTCTTATGCTTGCGCTTTCAACAAAAAGAGTTTGCCCAAGATACTTATCAACCCGTTGCAACGCTTTATTGATTTCTTTCTTTGATAAGTCCTTTCTGTAACGGAATGTCAACTTTGGAAATTCATATTCAAGCTGCTTGATCACAAAGAGGGAAGTATTGCCAACTTCTTTATCATGGATTTGTGCGTCCTTGTGAAAAATGGTTATAGGGCCTTGTCCCTCTTTTTGCTGTGCTGTAAGTCTGTTTGACTGTCCCTTTTTCATTGTTCAGTCCCCCCTTTTTTGTTCATCGTCAAAAAAATCAGTTACATTTTCAACTTTCTTGTATCCTGTGCTCTGTCCTAAATTCTTCATTAGTTCAAGATGTTTATTGAAATAATCTATTGAAGTCGGGTCACTGTCGCACATCAAACAATGCCGTCCCTCTGTAATACATACTCTGCCGACGGTTCCACTGCCCGCAAAAAAGTCAAGAACAACAGAACCAGGGTATGAAAGCGATTTGATAAAACGGTCGATTATTTCAACGGGCTTTTGGGTCTGATGTCCGACGCGTTCTTTGCTATTACCGTTCAATCTGCCGATTTGCCAAACATTAGTTGGGTTTTTCCCTTTCATTGTGTTTTCGGGATTAAGGCGTTTGTCCTTTAAGGCAAGTTTCAAATCTGCTTCTGAATACGGCTCTCTAACAGAATCTAAGTCAAAATAATAGTCATTGGTCTTTGCTAGCCAAATAACTTCTTCATGTCTATTTGCAAAATATCTATGCGCCGACATTCCGTTTTTATAGTACCAAATAATAGTATTTATCAGCTTGAATTTCGTATTATGTCGAGCATACTGAATAATATCAATTAAATCACCGGATTTAACGTCACGGAACTGAATGCCACCAAAAATAACCATGCTGCCGTTTTTTGATAATACGCGGTATGCTTCATCAATCCATG
>ENA-OWNK01000018-OWNK01000018.1-metagenome-genome-assembly--contig:-NODE-18-length-78621-cov-4.593208_pt1 | contig 78621 bp, 68 predicted proteins | sample MGYA00245343_ERZ651121 | MGnify/ENA primary metagenome ERZ651121 (study PRJEB26857, sample SAMEA4031775) | metagenome | biome: human; feature: oral; material: saliva | place: Philippines | collected 2014 | study... | reverse complement strand
CCGATCTATGGTACCTTATTAAACAGTAAAAAAGAATTATTAGAAGAAACCAAACAATATTTCAAAGAATTCTATACTAAAGGAACTGAAACTTTGTTAGTCCTATGTACTGGAAGACCTGAAACTGGGATTCGCCCGTATTTAAAAGATTTAGGCTATTTAGAAGAAAACCATTATATTATTAGCCAAAATGGTGCTAATATTTATGAGAGCCAGACTGGCAAACGGTTAATGGATGCCTTTGTAGATTCAAACGCAATTCAAAAGTGGATTGAATTTGGGAAGAAACACGGAATTAGTGTCATGGGTGCAGGTGTTGACTACTACTATTCATTTGATGAAGAGCCAACAGAGTGGATGGAGTTTGACGTGAAAATTGTCAACGGATCTATAAAACGTATTACGAAAGAAGAGTCACTTTCCACTGATTTTTATAAACTTTTATTACTTGGCGATGAAGAACAGCTCAATGATTTTGAAACGATTATTCCTAAACGGTGGAGAGACGAATTTTATGTAGTTCGTAGTCAAAAGTATTTAGTGGAAGTCCTTAAAAAAGGCGTGAATAAAGCATTTGGATTAGAAAAATTAGCTACAGCGTTAAACATCGAGCCTTATGAAATGGCCGCTATTGGAGACGCAGCAAATGACATCGAAATGTTAGAATACGCAGGACTGGCTATTGCAATGGGAAATGCCAGCGAAGAAGTGAAAGCTATTGCGGATATCGTCACAGATACCAATGAAAATAATGGCGTCATAAAGGCAATTGACAAATTAATTTAATAAACCGTAAAAAGTCAAAATGTAACTTATATGTTACATTTTGATTTTTCATTTTTAGTCGATGTTGAGATTAAAAAATAATTAGAGTTTCTTGACAAATGCGCATTCCTCTAGTATTCTTTATACCAACAATATAAATCCTTAGACAGAGAAAAAGACGTACACTAAAGAGATAGAAGCCGTGGCTGAAAGCTTCTAACGTACAAGGAAAGACACTCTTGAGGAGAATAATGCAAAGTTATTCCGGTAATTCCGTTATAATTAAGAGGGAAAGAGCTCTTTCCGAACTAAGGTGGTACCACGAAAATTTCGTCCTGACTTCTATTGAAGTTGGGATTTTTTTATTTTTATCGAAAGAAAGGATGATTCATATGATTCAAAAACCAAAAGGAACAGCCGATTTATTACCAGAAGAACTTAAAATTTGGCACTATATCGAAGAAACAGCACGTATTATTTTAGGCGATTATCAATTTGAAGAAATGCGTACACCAATGTTTGAAAGCTACGATTTATTTAGCCGCGGTGTTGGGGATACGAGTGATATCGTTTCAAAAGAGATGTATGATTTCTACGATAAAGGAGATCGTCACATTACACTTCGTCCAGAAGGAACTGCAGCGATTGTTCGTGCCTATGTAGAAAATAAATTATTCGGACCAGAACATAAGAAACCTTATAAAGTGTATTATATGGCTCCAATGTTCCGTTACGAGCGTCCACAATCAGGACGTCTTCGTCAATTCCACCAATTAGGAGTTGAGGTGTTTGGATCTACAAATCCTGCCACAGATGTTGAAACAATTGCGATGGCTTGGGATTTATTAAAAGAATTAGGATTATCGAATATGCGCTTAGTGATCAATTCACTAGGAAAAACAGCAGATCGTATTAAATACCGTGAAGCGTTAATTAGTTATTTAGAACCATTTGCAGATGAATTAAGTGAAGATTCAAAAAATCGTCTCCACAAAAATCCATTACGTGTGTTAGATAGTAAAGACAAACGTGATATCGAAATCGTAAAAAATGCGCCACGCATCTTAGAGTTTTTATCGGATGAAGCACGTACTCACTTTGAGAAAGTACAACAATACTTAAATGCGTTAGAGATTCCATTTGAAATCGATGAAACAATGGTACGTGGTCTTGACTACTACCAAGATACAATTTTTGAAATCATGACAGATTCTAAATCATTTGGTGCCAAAACTACAATTTGTGGCGGTGGACGATATGACGGTCTTGTACAAGAACTTGATGGACCAGAAACACCAGGATTTGGATTTGGCCTTGGAATGGAACGTCTTGTGTTATTAATGAAAGACGAACAAGTAGAAGTTCCTGAATTACAAGAATTGGATGTTTATGTGGTTGGTCTTGGAGAAGCAACTGAAGAGGAAGTATTAAAACTTTCTATTTCACTTCGTCAACAAGGATATTCAGTGGACCGTGATTTCTTTGGACGTAAAGCAAAACCACAATTCAAGAACGCTCAAAAATATGGCGCAAAAGTGGTCATCACACTAGGTGAAGAGGAATTAGAAACAAAACAAGTACCAGTGAAAGTCATGAAGACTGGTAAAGAAGTAAAAGTAGACTTACAAGAGCTATATAGCGATTTCGATAGTATTTATCGTCAAATCACAATGGATACTACGGCTATTGACGAGTACTTCGGTAAATAGAAAGAGGGATGGATATGAAAAGAAGAACAGAATATTGTGGATTAATTAGTGAAAAATTAGTAGGACAAACAGTAACGCTAGATGGTTGGGTGGCAAAACGTCGTGACCATGGTGGAGTTATCTTTATCGATTTACGCGACCGCGAAGGTATTATGCAAGTTGTCTTCAACCCTACGCGTAACCAAGAAACTTTTGAAATCGCAGAAAAATTACGTTCTGAATACGTGATTCAAGTAACAGGTGAAGTGGCGTATCGTGGCGAAGGATTAGAAAACCCAAATCTTAAAACTGGTAAATTTGAACTATTAGTTGATGAAGTAGAAGTATTCTCTAAAGCGAAAACTTCTCCAATTTATATTGATGATGAACAAAAAGCTTCTGAAGAATTACGTTTGAAATATCGCTATTTAGATATTCGTCGTCGTCCAGTTTTAGAAAACTTACGCTTACGTCATAAAGCAACACGTTCCATTCGTGAATATTTAGATACAGAGGGATACATCGATGTTGAAACTCCAATTTTAGCAAAATCTACTCCAGAAGGAGCACGTGACTACTTAGTGCCATCACGTGTTCACGAAGGAAGCTTCTATGCATTACCTCAATCCCCACAAACATTTAAACAATTATTAATGGGTGCTGGATTAGACCGTTACTATCAAATCGTTCGTTGTTTCCGTGACGAAGACTTACGTGGAGACCGTCAACCAGAATTTACACAAGTGGATATCGAAACAAGTTTCCTATCAGCTGAAGAAATTCAAGAAATGATGGAAGGCTTATTGAAGAAAGTAATGAAAGACACATTGGATGTGGATGTACAAACGCCATTCCCTCGTATTTCATTTGCTGAAGCGATGGCTCGTTATGGTAACGATAAACCAGATACTCGTTTTGATTTAGAGTTAATCGACGTGAGCGACATTATGAAAGATTCAGATCTTAAAGTGTTCAGCTCATGTATCGAAAACGGTGGAGAAGTGAAAGTTCTTAACTTAAAAGGACTAGCTTCAGAATATTCTCGTAAAGATGCTGATAGCTTAGCGGATTTTGTCGCAAAATTCGGTGCTAAGGGATTAGCTTGGATTAAAGTGGAAGAAGATGGCCTAAAAGGACCAATCGCGAAATTCCTTGTAAACCAAGAAGCAGCTTTCCGTGAGCGTATTAATGCTGAAGTAGGAGATATCGTATTCTTCTGTGCAGATAAACCTGCAGTTGTTGCACAATCATTGTCTGAATTACGTTTACACTTCGGTAAGAAACATGATTTAATCGATACAACTAAATATAACTTCCTATGGGTTGTTGATTGGCCATTATTAGAACATGATGCTGAAGAAGGCCGTTATGTAGCAATGCATCACCCATTCACTCGTCCAGTGAACGAAGATTTCCAAGCATTAATCGATGATCCAGCTGGAGCGAAAGCACAAGCCTACGATATCGTATTAAACGGTTATGAATTAGGTGGAGGTTCATTACGTATTTACCGTCGCGACATGCAAGAAGCAATGTTTGAGGTATTAGGATTTACAAAAGAATCTGCCGAAAGTCAATTTGGATTCTTGTTAGATGCCCTAGATTACGGATTCCCACCACACGGAGGAATCGCGCTTGGATTAGACCGTTTAGTAATGTTACTAGCTGGTGAAGACAACATCCGTGAAGTTATCGCGTTTCCAAAGAATAGCTCAGCTGTTGACCCAATGACACAAGCTCCAAGTGAAGTGTCTACAAAACAATTAGATGAGCTTTCATTAAAAATTAAATAAGACCTGAATGGAATTTTAAAAGGAGGAAGAAACTTTGAAGAGTAGTAAAGGGGTTGTGTTTAAACGACAACAACGTATCCTACAACTTTTACAAGAAAATCATGAAATGTCTGTTGAAGACTTATCCAAAGAATTAGAAGTTTCTGAAATCACCATTCGAAGAGATTTACAACAATTTGAAGATCAAGGAGTGATCGAGCGCTTCTACGGAGGCGCCCGCTACCTTGCTGGAAAAATTAAACAAGAGAATGTGGAACAAATCCAATATAATTCCATGAAAAAAAATATCGCAAGAAGAGCCGCGGGATTAGTACGAGATCATGATATGGTCTTTATTAACTCAGGCTCTACTGCCTTTTTATTATTAAATTTTCTAGCCGATGCAAATGTAACGATTTTAACGAATAATGGTCGTTCCATCTTCAAAAAACCATCTACGAAAGCATCTGTTGTGATTAGTGGAGGGGAAATTTTCGAGCAAAAAAAATCTCTCGTTGGGGATTTTGCGATTAACTCTTTTTCAAAAGCTAGAGCAGATATTTGTTTCTTAGGCGTTGGGGGAATCAGTAAAAATGGTATTTCCACTTACGCACTTCCAGAGACTGCTGTGAATCGTGTCATTTTAGAGCGTACGACAGGACATCGAATTATCGTTACGGAAGGGTTTAAGGTCGGTCGTGATTCGAACTTTCATACTGCTGACTGTAATATGATTACTCATTTAATTACAGACCACACAGCAGATCCTGAAACCGTTGCTTATTTAAAGAGTATTGGTGTGAAAGTGTTATTTATTTCATAGTGAAAAAGAATGTAGAGGTATAAAATGATTGAATTAGGAGAACGATTAACACGCGTGGCTAGTTTTGTTCCAAACGGATCAAAAGTATGTGACGTTGGTAGCGATCATGCTTATCTACCAGTGTACTTAATCCAAAAAGACCAAATAACTTGCGCTATCGCTGGAGAAGTTGTAGAAGGTCCCTATTTGTCTGCCAAGCAAACCGTTCGTGATTATCGGATGGAAAATCGGTTAGAAGTTCGATTGGGAGATGGTCTTCAAATTCTCTCTAAAGAAGACGAGGTTACGGCTGTCACGATTTGTGGAATGGGTGGAGAACTCATTTCTAGAATTCTTGAAGCTGGTTACAATGGCGGTCATCTAAACGGACGTGAAAGACTCATTCTTCAACCAAATGTGGCAGAGCATTTTGTACGTGAATGGTTAATGAATCACTCTTATCACATTGTAGAAGAAACGGTTGTCGAAGATAATCATCGTTTGTATGAAATCATCGTAGCAGAGCCAGTGGATAAACGTGTAGAGTATACAGAATTAGAATTAAAATACGGTCCAATTTTATTAAAAGAATCATCAGAATTATCTGTTGCCAAGTGGAATTGGTTGAATCGTAAAAATAAAGAGATTTTGGAACAATTACAAAAGAGTAAGACTCCTCAACATGAAAAAATTGAGCAGTTTGAAAAAGCCTTTAATGAATTGCAAGGAGTGATTGATCGTGCCAACAGTTAGAGATGTAGTAAGTCGTTTTGAAAAACGCGTGCCAAAGAGTCTTTCAGTCCCAAAAGATCCAATTGGACTTCATTTTGGAGATTGGAACCAAGAAGTTAAAGTGATTATGACAACATTGGATATTCGCCCAAGTGTCATCGAAGAAGCAATTGCTAAAAACGTTGATTTAATTATAGCGCATCATCCGCCAATTTTTAGACCGGTGGCATTATTTGATTTAACCGTTCCACAAAATAAAATGTTTCAACAAATTTTGAAGCATGATATTGCGGTTTATGCTGCACACACAAACCTTGACGTAGTGGAAGGGGGAGTGAATGATTGGTTGGCGCAGGAGCTGTTACTATCTGATGTCACAGTGATGTCTCCAACTACGACAATTCCTTCTGTCAAAGTGGTTACTTATGTTCCTAAACAGGATTCCGACAAAGTTCTAGAAGCGATGTTTGAAGCTGGCGCTGGGACAATCGGTGACAACTATAAAGAATGTGCATTCCAAAGCCAAGGAGTTGGACAATTCACACCAGTGGATGGCGCGAATCCGACTATTGGTTCATTGAATCAGCGAGAATTCGTAGAGGAAGTAAAATTGGAAGTTGTATGCTCGGAAGAAGTGTTAAGTGATGTTTTACGCTTCTTAAGAGCTGCCCATCCATATGAAGAACCAGCGATCGACGTCTTCTCATTGAAGAATGCAGGTAAGACATTAGGATTTGGTCGTGTAGGAAATCTTCCAAAAGCAATGACAGAAGAAGAGTTTATTGCTTTTGTTACTGAGCGTTTCCAATTGGAGGGGCTCCGTTATGTTCCTTCTCGTGTAAATCCAAATAGCCTTATTTCAAGAGTTGCCGTTATGGGTGGTTCAGGTGGAAATTATTACATGGATGCACTTAAAAACGGTGCAGATGCCTTTGTAACAGGTGATATTTTCTACCATACAGCGCATGATATACAAGAGACTCCATTATTCTTAGTCGATGCGGGGCATCATATTGAAGTGGTATGTCGAAAACAATTAGCTAAATGGATTGTTGAATGGAAAGAAGAAAACAATTGGGATGTGACAGTCATCGAAAGCGAAACTTTCACAGATCCATTTAAATTTTATAAAGCAGGTGAAGAAAATGCATAAAGAATTAACAGAACGTTTTATCCGTTACGCAAAGAAAGAAACTAGATCTGACGAAACAAGTCAAACAGTCCCAACAACGTCTTCTCAAACAGCGTTTTTAAAAGACTTAGAACAAGAATTAAACGAATTAGGATTCCAAGAAGTGTATTTGAATCCTAAAAATAGTTTCCTAACAGCAACGATCCCATCAAATGTTGACCATGAAGTACCAACGATCGGATTTATTGCCCACGTGGACACAGCTGACTTTGAAGCTAGAAATATTCAACCGCAAATTCACGAGAACTATAATGGAGAAGCCATTGTCTTAGACGAAGAAGGAAAATACGTACTAGACCCTAAAGACTTCCCGAACTTAAAAAACTATGTTGGACAAACATTAATCACAACAAACGGGAAAACTTTACTAGGCGCTGATGATAAATCTGGTGTGACTGAAATCGTTACAGCAGGTGCTTACTTATTACAACATCCTGAAATCAAACACGGTAAGATCCGTGTAGCCTTTGGTCCAGATGAAGAAATCGGACGCGGTGCTGATTTATTCGACGTAGAGCAATTTGCATGTGATTATGCTTATACAATGGATGGCGGACCTGTTGGTGAATTAGAATACGAAAGCTTCAACGCATGTCGTGCAACTGTTCGTATTCAAGGAAAGAACGTTCACCCAGGTACAGCGAAAGATACAATGGTCAGCGCACTTGAATTAGCTCGTAAGTTCCAAAACGCACTTCCTGAGTTCGAAGTTCCAGAGCACACTACAGGACGCGAAGGTTTCTACCACTTAGTAGCAGCTGAAGGTGTCGTGGAAGAAGCTAAATTAGTCTACATTTTACGTGACCACAGCCGTGAATTATTCAATGCTAAAAAAGACATGATGCTACGTATCGCTTCTCGTATGAATAAAGAGTTGGATACAGACCGTATTACTGTTGATTTACACGACGAATATTACAACATGGCTGAAATCATCGAGAAAGATTTCCGTTGTGTAGATGTGGCAAAACAAGCATTAGAAAACTTAGATATCGTACCAATCATTAAACCAATCCGTGGTGGTACAGATGGCTCTAAGATTTCATTTATGGGATTACCAACACCAAATATTTTTGCTGGTGGCGAAAATATGCATGGACGTTATGAATATGTTGCTGTGGAATCAATGGAAAAGGCAACACAAGTGATTATCGAAATCGCACGTTTAGCTGCGTTATAATTTTTAACAATTAAAAGAAAGGAGTGAGTTCATGACATTTGATGGTATTTTCACCAAATGGATGATGGACGAAGTAGCGCCTCTATTAGTAGGAGGACGTATTACAAAGATTCATCAGCCATTACCATACGATGTACAATTCACCATTCGTGCCAACCGTAAGAACTATTTACTTGTGTGTTCGGCACACCCAATGATGGCTCGTGTACAATTTATTTCTGAGAAACCAGAGAATCCAGAAGTTGCTCCTAACTTTTGTATGATTCTTCGTAAGTATTTAGAAGGGTCTATTATTCAATCATTTACTCAAGTAGAAAATGACCGTATTTTACACTTGGATGTTTCTACGCGTGATGAACTTGGGGATAAGGCTGGCTATCGTTTCACCATTGAGATGATGGGCCGTCATAGTAATTTATTCTTAGTGAATCAAGAAGACAACACGATTATTGATTGTGTCAAACGCGTATCTCTTGGGCAAAATAGTTACCGAACCTTACAACCAGGTGCTAGCTATGTGATGCCTCCTCAAACGCCAAAGAAAAATCCTTTTGATTATTCGCTCTTTGAATTAGACAGTTTACTTCATCCATTCATCGGAGAACCTGGAGAAAGAACGTTGATGAATGTCTTTCAAGGAATTAGTAAACAGACCGCCCACGAAATTGTGGAACGTAGTGAAAGTATGGGGCAAAGTTTAGCGGAGGCCTTGCATCATTATCTCGAAGATGGAAATACCAATATTCAACCGACGCTTACGAAGTCAACGGATGGGAAGACATACTTCTTACCATTTCCGTATATGAGTAAGACTGGTGAATCACAACACTTCGAGACGCTTTCTGAATTATTAAGTGCCTACTATGTTCAGAAGATTCAAGAAGAGAAGATTCAGCAATTAGCAGGGCACCTGTTGCAAATGTTGAAATCTGAACTTCGCAAGAACCGTGAGAAAATGGTAAAACTCGATGAAGATTTAGCACGAACAGAAGATGCGGATCATTATCGTGTATATGGAGACTTGATTAATACGTATCAAAACCAAATTGAAAAAGGCGCTGATAGTGTTACCGTTCAAAACTTCTATCAAGACTATGAAGAAGTAACCATTCCATTAAATCCATTATTAACCGCTTCTCAAAATGCGCAAGCGTATTTTAAAAAATACCAAAAACTTAGAAATGCGGTAACGCATATTCACGAGCAACAAGAAGCAACAAAAAATGAGATGGATTACTTAGAAAGTGTTATTTACCAAATCGAAGAAGCGGATGTATTCAACTTAGAAGCGATTCGTGAAGAACTGGTTGAAAGTGGCTACTTAAAACGTGCTACCTTAAAAAAAGGAATTAAGAAACAAGGAAGTGCCAAACCGCACGTATTTTACGCAACAGATGGCACACGAATCTTAGTTGGACGGAACAATTTACAAAATGACCAATTGACGCTCAGGCAAGCGAAGAAGGAATACTTATGGCTTCATGCGCAAAACATTCCAGGATCGCACGTTATTATCGAATCCAGTAATCCAGCTGAAGAAACGATTGGTGAAGGAGCAATGCTTGCGGCATACTACTCGAAATATCGTCTTTCTGGAACGGTCCCTGTAGATTATGTTCAAGTATCAAAAATCCGGAAGCCAAACGGTGCTAAACCAGGATTTGTCGTTTATGAAGGGCAGCAAAACACGTATATTACGCCTGATCCATTAAAGGTTGAAGCGTTAAGAAATAATAAACCGAAATAGAGGGATGTTATGAAAATTATTGTGACAGGATTTGACCCTTTTGGAGGGGAAAAGATTAATCCATCAATTGAATGTGTCAAAGCTCTTCCTGAAATTAAGGGTGTGGAACTCATTCGCGTTGAATTACCAACTGTATTTAAGGAATCAGCCAACCGCTTGAATGAAGTCATTAATGATGTGAAACCGGACGCTGTCTTATGTGTTGGTCAAGCAGGAGGAAGACCTTGGATTACAATGGAGCGTATCGCAATTAACGTAGATGATGCGAGAATTCCAGATAATATCAGTCAACAACCAATCGATGAAGCCATTCAACTGGATGGAGAAGCTGCATACTTTACAACTTTACCAATCAAGCGAATTGTAAATGCGATTCGCAAAGCGGGAATTCCAGCGGAAGTTTCAAATACTGCGGGGACATTCGTATGTAACCACATTATGTACCAAGCGTTATTTACTGCGACAAAGGCTGATAAATCATTTAAAGCAGGATTTATGCATATTCCGTTTATTCCAGAGCAAACGACGGATAAACCGTTTCTACCGCTTGAGGAGAGCACAAAAGCTTTACAGATTGCGATTGAGACAATTCGTGATTATTTACATGATGAAGATATTAAGGTTCAAGAGGGAGCCATTTTTTAGAAAGGAGGGAGATGAATAATGTCACCAAAAGCTGCATATATTCATATCCCTTTTTGTTCGCATATTTGTTACTACTGCGATTTCAACAAGGTATTTATCGAAGGGCAACCAGTTGATGAATATATTGAATTATTAATTCGTGAAATGGAACTGACCAAACAAAAATATCAACTTCAGCCGCTAGAAACATTATATGTAGGGGGCGGAACTCCGTCTTCATTAAATCCACAGCAGATGGAACGCTTATTGGATGGAATCCATCAGAATTTGCCCCTTCAAAATGACGCAGAGTTTACGATGGAATTGAATCCAGATGATGGAACGTCTGAACTTCTTACAGTCATGAAGGAAGGTGGAGTGAATCGTCTGAGTATGGGAGTCCAAACCTTTAATAACGATTTACTCAAAGCCATTGGTCGTAAACATACGAAAGAAACAGCCATTCGTACCATTGAAAACGCTCGGAAAGTCGGTTTTGAGAATATGAGTATTGACTTGATTTTCAGACTTCCAAAACAAACGATTGCAGATTTTGAAGAGAGTTTAAAAATGGCGATGGTGCTAGACTTGCCTCATTATTCCATTTACTCGCTTATTTTAGAGCAGAAGACTGTTTTCTATAATTTAATGAGACAAGGGAAACTTCCATTGCCTACGCAGGATGAAGAAGCAGATATGTTTGAAGTCGCAATGAAAACGATGGAAGAGTTTGGCAGACATCATTATGAGATTAGTAATTATGCACTTCCAGGATATGAATCGAGACATAACCTTCATTATTGGAATGCAGATGAGTACTTTGCATTTGGAGCTGGAGCGCATGGATATGTGAATGGTGTTCGTTATCAAAATAATGGGCCAATTCAACATTATTTGATTCCGTTAAGAGAGGGTAATTTGCCAATTTTTTCAGAGACATTGTTAACAAAAAAACAACTCATTGAAGAATTTATGTTCTTAGGTTTAAGAAAATTTTCTGGAGTTTCAAAAACTGAATTTATGGAAAGATTTGGAAATTCTATGGATGAAATTTATGGTGAAGTGATTCAAGAACTACTAGAAGAAAGATTGCTCACAACTACATCTGATGGTTATGTTCTAACACATCAAGGAAAGTTCCTTGGAAATAATGTTTTCCAAGCGTTTTTGATTGATGAAAATTAAAATGAAACTTTTTGAAAATAGGGGATATTGTTAAACATTTCTTAAAGAATGTGGTATTATACTTTATGGCATTTTAAATGCAAAAAATAAATTAAAAGAAAAGGGGATATCTATCCAATGGAAAATATCGTTAAGATTTTAACAGCACCTGCATTCGTGTCTGCTATCTTCTCAACAATTTCAATTATCTTAGTGGGTTATTTCATCCGCAAGAAAAATATTGTTGATGCAAACAGTGGTAAAGTTTTATCTAACGTTTTACTTTCAGTTGCACTTCCTGCGTTAGCGTTCAAAGCCTTCATGGTTGACATTAACGACAAAACATTCACAACTGGATTAAACGTATTTATCTTCGGCTTTATCGCTTATGTCATTTTAATTCTTTTAGGAGAATTATTCTTTATTAAGGAGAAAGGTGACCGTAAAACTACTTTATCAGTTTTAACAACATTCGGTTCAACTACTTTCTTCGGTATTCCAATCATTAACGGTTTATTGGGTGCAGCTGGTATTTTATATGCTAATATCTTCAACCTAGCTTACCGTGTGTTCTTATATTCTTACGGTTTAATTCGTATGAGCGGATTAAAATTCGAAAAGAAAAACTTCAAAATGATTTTCGGTAACATTATCGTTGTCGCAACATTTGCTGGATTATTAATCTGGGTCTTCCAAGCTTCATTACCACAAGTTGCTGTACAAGTAAAAGTTGGTGAAGAAACTAAAGAAGTTATGTACGCTTTCTTACGTATCGATAAGACAGCTCCATGGCTATTCAAAGCTATTACTTACTTAGCTGACTTAAGCTCACCACTTGCTTGGTTAGCAATCGGTATCACTTTAGGAAACATTTCTTTAGGTGAAGCAGTTAAAGATAAGATGGTTTGGTACTACAGCATTGTTAAATTAATCTTAGTTCCTGCAGTGTTCGTTGCAATTATCTTTGCAGTTAGCCCATTCTTACCTATGGCACCAGAAGCTTCAAAAGGTATTCTTATTATGTTAGCTACACCACCTGCAACTGTTGCCGTGGCTTACGCTATCAAATATGATAAAGAAGCAGCACTTGCAAGTAACGCTTCATTACTAGGAACTGTATTAGCAGTATTCGCAATTGTCTTCTGGATTGTTGTTGGATCTGTTATTTTCCCTGGCGTAGGATAAACTATTAAAGTAGATCGATTTTCGGTCTACTTTTCAATTTATATAAAATGGAGGATGTAAAATGAAAGTTTTAGCATATGGTGTTCGTGAAGTTGAATTACCAATTTTCGAACAAGTAAACGAAAAATTTGGATACGAATTAACATGTATTCCAGAATACTTAAACTCTGAAGAAACTGCTCGCAAGGCAGAAGGTTTCAAGGCTGTTATCTTACGTGGTAACTGCTGGGCAAACAAAGAAACTTTAGATATCTACAAAGAATTAGGAGTAGAGTACGTATTAACTCGTACGGTTGGTGTAAACCACATCGATGCTGAATACGCAAAATCATTAGGAATGAAATTAGGTTACGTTCCTTTCTATTCTCCAAATGCAATTAGTGAATTGGCTGTAACATTAGCAATGACATTATTACGTAACGTTGCTTATACTGCAGCAAAAACAAGCCAACAAGATTTCACAGTAGACACTCAAATGTTTGCTAAAGAAATCCGTAACTGTACTGTTGGGGTTGTTGGTATCGGACGTATCGGCTTAACAACTGCAACATTATTCAAAGGTTTAGGCGCAAACGTATTAGCATATGACGCATTCCCTAAAGAAGGCGTTGATCACATCTGTACTCAAGTGCCATTAGATGAATTATTAGCAAAATCTGACGTGATTTCAATTCACGCTCCTTACATTCCTGCAAACGGAAAAGTAATCACTAAAGAATTCATCAGCAAAATGAAACCTGGTGCAATCTTAGTAAATACTGCTCGTGGTGAATTACAAGATATCGATGCCATCATCGAGGCTTTAGAATCAGGTCACTTACGTGGTGTTGGTTTAGACGTATTAGAAGGAGAAAGCGAAGTGTTCTTCAAAGACTTACGTGGTAAAGAAATCGCAAATCCTGCTATCCGTAAATTAGTTGAATTGTACCCACGCGTGTTATTAACACCTCATATGGGAAGTTATACTGATGAAGCAGTATTAAACATGGTTGAAACAAGTTTCGAGAACTTAAAAGAATATCTTGAAACTGGTTCATGTAAAAATGATATTCAATGCTAATTCAAGCAAAAGAAAACATCTCTTAGAGAAATCTAAGAGATGTTTTTTTGATTTATAAATATTTGAAAACGGCTAGGAACATAAAAATTGCTCCAGCAAGAACAAAGAGATGCCAAATGACATGATAGAAATTATGATATTTCCGTTTGTAAAAAATCGTTCCTAGAGAGTAACTTAATCCGCCAAGAAAGAGGTAGAGAATTCCACCCCATCCCATACTTTCATAGAGTGGTTTTAGGGTGAAAATGGATACCCAACCCATTGCTAAATAAAGAAATACTGAAATTTTAGAGAATTTCTCTAAAAAGAAAGCTTCAATGACGACGCCACCGATTGCAAACGCCCAAATAGCCATACAGAAGATAAATCCTTGTTGACCTCCAATTCCAATCAAGCAGAATGGAGTATAGGTTCCAGCGATTAATAAGTAAATCGAAGAGTGGTCAATTCGTTGGAAGATTTTCGCAGCTTTCGTAAATTTAAAACTGTGATAGAGCGTCGATGCCAAAAATAATAAAATTAGTGAAGCGCCATATACACTAAATGCAATGATTTGAGTAGTATTATTCACAGCTACAGCCTTCATCAGAAGGAGGACGAGAGCAGTAATGGCTAATGCCACACCAATACCGTGAGTAACTGCGTTTAAAACTTCACCGATGATTTCTGACTTTATCGATTGGACTTTTCGTTCTTTTTTAAGAGTTGATTCTTTCATAGAAACACGCTCCTTTCAATACATCTCATTATAGAAGTGAAATTAGGATTTGTCCAACATACTATTTAGGACTTTTCTGTGAAATTGTCGTACGTCCGTTGTTAAGAAAGGCTTAAATAAGCGGTTTTAAGTTTCCATTACTTGTGTTTTATAGTAGAATAGTACATATATCAATAACGGGGTTTCCCACAAAAGGAGAATAAAAAATGAGTGTTCATATTAATGCTAAAAAAGGCCAAGTTGCTGAATCAGTTTTAATGCCAGGAGATCCATTACGTGCAAAATATATTGCTGAACATTATTTAACAGAAGTGGAACAATACAATTCTGTCCGTAACATGTTTGGTTACACAGGACTTTATAAAGGTCAACGAGTTTCTGTTCAAGGTAGTGGGATGGGAATTCCATCTATTATGATTTATGCTAACGAACTATTCACAGAATTTGGTGCTGAACGCATCATCCGTATCGGTTCTGCCGGCGGTATGCAAGAAGATGTTAAAGTGCGTGATATTGTGTTAGCGCAAGGGGCTACTACAGATTCATCAATCTTCAATAACATTTTCCAAAACCAAGTAACTTTTGCTCCAATTGCAAGCTTTAATTTATTAGATAAAGCTTATCATATTGCAAAAAACCGTGGTGTTGGCGTACACGTAGGAAACGTATTATCATCTGACCGTTTCTATAACGCAGAATTAGATAAGAAAAAATTAATGGATTACGGAATGCTTTGTGTGGAAATGGAAGCTGCAGGATTATATGCGTTAGCAGCTCAACACAAAAAAGAAGCATTAGCAATTCTTACAATTAGTGACCACCTATTAACAGGTGAAGAAACAACTGCACAAGAACGTGAACAAACATTTAATGATATGATGGAAATCGCGTTAGAAACTGTACGTGCATAAATTTTGAAGTAGAAAGAAGGAACCCGAATGGGAAATAATCCAAAACCTCAAGGAGCCGTTAGAAACGACCTTGAGTCGAAAAAAGTTTCCGTTTGGATATTATTTTTAGCGGTATTATTAACAGGAGTATTCACATATTTTGGAACGAGCTACGCAATGAAAGGCTCACAAAACGAAGTAGTTCAAACCGATACAAAGAGTAGTTCAAATAAGGCTACTACGAAATCAAGTGATACTCTTACAAAAGATGATTTAGCAAAACTAGAACTAGTATATGATACCCTTGTGTCTGGTTATGTTGATAAAAATATTAATAAAGATGATATTATCAACGGAGCCTTAAAAGGAATGGCAGAGGCTACTGGTGATCCATATACGAACTATTTAGTAAATGACGAAACAGCTGCAATCGATGAAACAATGACAGGTTCATTTGGAGGAATCGGTGCAGAATTACGTTCTGAAAATAACCATGTGATTATTAGTAATACTCGTGAAGGAACACCTGCACAAAAGATTGGTCTTCAAGAAAATGACGTGATTTTAAAAGTGAACGGCGAGGACATGGAAGGTAAAAGTATTTCTTATGTCGTTTCTAAGGTCCGTGGGGAAGTAGGAACAGATGTCACACTTACAATTCAACGTGGTACACAGGAACTTGAAGTAAAAATCACTCGTGCTAAAATTGCCATTGAAACGGTTAAGGGTACTGTAGACTCAACAGATGCGACGATTGGACATGTTCAAATCAACTCATTCGCTAAAAATACTGCTAAAGAACTTGAACAAGCGGTTACGGATTTACGCGAAAAAGGCGTTAAGAAATTCATTTTTGACGTACGTTATAATCCAGGTGGTTTATTAGATCAAGCGATTATGATTGCGAATATGTTTGTAGAAAATGGAAAAACAATCTTAAACGTTGAAGATCGTGATGGAAACATTAAATCATATAATGCTTCAGAAAAATATGGTACTTTCAAAATTACAGAACCATATGTATTACTGGTAAACGAAGGCAGTGCTTCTGCTTCTGAAATTTTAGCAGCAGCCTTAAAAGAGTCTGCGGATGCTAAATTAATCGGTAAGAAGACTTATGGTAAAGGAACAGTTCAATCTGTTGTTGAAGTCGGTGAAAATGCTGAATTGAAATACACGATGGCGAAATGGTTAACACCTAACAAAACGTGGATTCATAAAACAGGTATCGAACCAACAGAAGAAGTATCAATGCCAGATTATTACAACATCACCATTATCGATACACGTGAAGTTGTTAAAGAAGGTGCTGTTTCTGACAATATGAAAACAATTGAAACTATCCTTAAAGGCTTAGGATATGATGTGACAGCGGATGGTTATTTTGATAGTAAAACAACGGAAGCTGTTAAAGAGTTCCAAAAATCAAAAGGATTACCTGAAACTGGAGAAGTTGATGAGAAAACTGGTACTGCTTTAATGAGTGCAATTCGTGATGCATTAAAGCAAAATGATACTCAATATAAAGCTGCTGTAAAAGCTTTACAATAACAAAGGAGGATGGGAATGAACGAAGAAAACCAAATGGAAAATTCGATCTTTTCTTCTATTGAGGAGAGATTAAACTCTCGTAAGGAACAGGGAAATGATAAGAACAAAAAGAAATTACATCCAATTTTAGAAGAAATTTTAAGTTGGATTTGGTCAATTGCCGTTGCTGGTGTTATTATGGCGATCCTCTATTTCTTTGTTGGGCGTCCATTCACAGTCAGTGGACAATCGATGTATCCAACCCTTCATAATGGAGATCATATGATTATGTCGAAATTGGGGGACATTAACCGTTTTGACGTAGTTGTACTACAAGCTCCAGATGAAGATAAAGAATACATTAAACGTGTCATCGGAATGCCTGGTGATACGCTCGAAGTAAAGAATGGAATTCTTTATATTAATGGAAAAGCAGTAGATCAACCGTTTATAAACACAAATAACGACAAGAAGACTGTTTTCATCGATGAATTTACATTAAAAGAGTTGACCGGTGAGGATAAAGTTCCAGAAGGAAAATACTTTGTTATGGGAGATAATCGAGGAGTTTCTAAAGATAGTCGTATGATTGGATTTATTGATAAGTCAGCCATTGAAGGGAAAGCCGTATTTACTGTATGGCCAATCAATCGTATCGGTGGACTAAAAGACTATTCTAATTTATATCAATAAAGAGCGAAGAGACAGATTACTGTCTCTTTTTTCTATTATCTGAGAAATATTTTAGAAGCAGAAAACGATTTCAATTTTGTTGACTTTCTATCAAAAACTTCGTAAAATAGTAAAGTACATTTTTTAAAGGAGGAAGAATATGGATCAAGTTTTTGTGCGTTCATTTGATGCGATGTTAGAGCTAAGACATTTTACATCGATTATTCTCGCTTGTATTTGCGGACTATTAATTGGATATGAACGTAAAGCCAGAAATAAACAAGCCGGCGTTAAAACGCACGTGATTGTTTGTCTAACTTCCGCCTTAATGATGATCATTTCCAAAGAAGCATTTTTAGATACACCAGACTACGATACTTCTCGTGTTGCTGCACAAATCGTCAGTGGTATTTCCTTTATCGGTGGGGGTATCATCTTTATGCGTGATAAGAAAATTAGCGGTTTAACAACGGCTGCTGGTATTTGGGCAACTTCAGGTATCGGAATGGCGATTGGCGGTGGATTCTGGTTCTTTGGCTTTGTATGTAGTGTATTTGTCATGCTAATTCAATGGCTAACGCATGACTTCACGAAGCAACACCAAATCTATCAAGCAAGTATTAATGGAACGGTCGGAGATATTTCACTCGTTCACGATATATATCAGTATTGTAATTTAGATCAATATCAAATTGCGAATGTAGATGTTAAAGATATCGGCGGGAAATTTGAAATTAATATTCAGATTGAAAATGACAAACAAATTTCGATTGATGATATTGAAGCAACGATTCGGGAGCGACATATTGACTTTAAGATTAAGAAAGTGAAATTTAAGTCATCAGAACATAATACACAATAATGATGAAGAGATTGGTAATGAACCAGTCTCTTTTTTGATGTCTGAGAGTCATATTGCTATTCAATTCAGAAACTGATACACTAAGTTCATAACGGAACAGATTATTTATATTTTGCACCATAAAGGAGACTTGTATGATGAATAGAGAAGAAGTCGTTTCATTGCAACATCGACGTTATGCTACGAAAAAATTTGACCCTGCACGTCGCATTTCTGATGAAGATTGGGCAGCACTTGTAGAAGTAGGAAGATTAGCACCATCTTCACTTGGTTTTGAGCCTTGGAAAATGCTTCTATTAAACAACACAGAAATGAAGCAAGATTTAAAATCAATAGCTTGGGGTGCAGTCTCAATGCTTGATGGAGCTAGTCATTTTGTAATTTATTTAGCGCGTAAAGGCGTAAACTACGAAACTCCTTATATTGAAAGATTAATGCAAGAAGTCAGACATAGAAGTTATGATCCAGAATCAGCTTATGCGCATCGCATTAAGAGCTTCCAAGAGAGTGATTTTAAACTGAATGATGAACGTTCACTCTTTGATTGGGCTAGTAAACAAACCTATATTCAAATGGCGAATATGATGAATGCGGCAGTTTTGATGGGTATGGATTCTTGTCCGATTGAAGGATTCGACAAAGATAAAGTGGAAGCTTATTTAGAAGAAAAAGGAGTTCTTGACACATCTGAATTTGGAGTATGCGTCATGTGTGCTTTTGGTTATCGTAATGAAGAAATTAAACCGAAAGTTCGTTGGAATACAGAAAGTATTTATGAAGTCATTAATTAGTCGTGTAGTAAATTAATAAAATCTCAGTTTATTAGCAGTGAGTTGTTGCTAGTAGACTGAGATTTTTCGTTATAGGAATAAAGAAGAGAACGGAAAAATAAGTTAAAACATGATATAATGTTTGTTGGTTCTATATGAATGATTTATTGAATGTTAAATAGAAAGGATTCGAAACGTATGGCAACAATCCAATGGTTCCCTGGGCATATGGCCAAAGCGCGCCGGGAAGCAACAGAAAAATTAAAACTAGTCGATGTTGTGATTGAAATGGTGGATGCTCGTATTCCAGAATCAAGTCGCAATCCTATTATCGAAGAGATTAAAGGACAAAAGAAACAATTAATCTTATTAAACAAAGTCGATTTAGCCGATCCATCTCAAACGAAACGCTGGAATGACTACTTCACAAGCCAAGGAATTAAGGTTCTTACAACCGAAGCTAAAGATGGAAAAGGAATCAAACAAGTAAAAGCTGCGATTAAAGAATTAATGGCACCTGTATTTGAAAAGAATCTTGAAAAAGGGATTCGTCCAAGACCTATCCGTTTAATGGTGCTTGGAATTCCAAACGTTGGGAAATCAACCTTTATCAATCGTATGATTAATAAAAACCAAGCTGAAACAGCGAATCGTCCTGGTGTTACAAAAGGACAACGCTGGTTGAAAATCGGAAATGACTTTGAGTTATTAGATACACCGGGAATTCTATGGCCGAAGTTTGAAAGTGAAGAAGTTGGAAATAAACTCGCTCTGACGGGTGCTATTAAAGACGCACTCCTTCATATGGATGATATTGCACTCTTTGCGCTTAGTCAGTTTACATTAGATTACCCAGGATATTTAAAGAAAGCGTATCGATTAACCGATGACGATTTAGAACTTTCTAATGTCGATTTATTAATGTTAATTACTAAGAATTTAGGTTTTAAAGATGACTATGAGAAGGCAAGTGAGCGAATTGTATTTGATATTCGGTCCGGAAAGTTAGGTCGTTATACACTAGACCAAGCGCCTGTCTCTTTAACGGAGGAAGTATAATGGAAAAACGTTCTATCAAAGAAATCAAACTGATTCTTGAAGAAATTCAAACATTATCGGATGAGCGTTTAACCGCAGTTCGAGGTGACGACCGTAAAGGTGTTCAAGATTTAATTGCAAAATTTGAACGTCAATACGCTAAAAAAGCTGAACGTGCTGCTCACTTTGAAGAAATGCAAAAGTATGAACGTGCTGCTAAACAAAAAGGTTATCACTTGATTGCAGGAATTGATGAAGTAGGTCGTGGGCCGCTTGCTGGGCCAGTAGTTGCAGCTGCTGTCATTCTTCCTGAAGGAATGGAAGATATCGGATTGGATGATTCAAAGAAATTAAGTGCTAAGAAGCGTGCTGAAATTTTTGAAATCATTAAAGAACAAGCCGTTGCGATTGGTATCGGTATTGTCGATGCGTTTACGATTGATAAGATTAATATTTACGAAGCGAGTAAAGTGGCAATGAAGAGAGCGATTGAATTGTTGCCCGAGAAACCAGATTATTTATTAATCGATGCAATGAAACTCGAAACGGGGATTCGAGAAGAAGGAATCATTAAAGGAGACGCAAAGAGTATTTCTATCGCAGCAGCAAGTATTGTGGCTAAAGAGGTAAGGGATCAAATGATGAAGGATTACGAACAATTGTATCCTGGTTACGGCTTTGCGCAAAATGCTGGTTATGGTACGAAAGTTCATCTTGAAGGTCTTGAAAAATTAGGGCCAACACCGATTCACCGCATGACTTTTGCGCCGGTCAAAGATTATCAATAAAAACCAAAACAGAACTCTTTCTCGTAAATAGTATTGAAAGACTATTTCGAGAAGGAGTTTTTTTATGATTTGGACAAAACGTAGATTACTAGTTGCGATGGCGATGAGTGATACTTTAACCAGTAAGCAATTCTATGAGTTATTTATGCGATTGGAAGAAGATATGTCTCTAAATGAAACCTTTGTTTTAGGGGATTTAAAGTATTCGCTACCTGAAGAAACCAATAAGTGGATAGAGTCCATGGATTGGGATTTGGAAATAAAAAAATTACAAGAACAAAAGGTTAAGGTGATTACCATTTTGGATGGAGGTTATCCCCAAAGGTTGAAAGAGATATATTTACCTCCCATTGTATTATTTTATAGAGGAAATTTATCACTCATAAATCGGAGAGCAGTTGCTATTGTAGGGTCAAGAGATCATTCTAAATATGCAAAGGATTGTATCCATGAATTAATCCCTGTGCTTGTTAATGATGATATTGTAGTCATTAGCGGATTAGCTCGAGGAGTTGATACATTAGCTCATGAAGAGACCCTTAAAGCAAATGGATCTACCATTGCCGTTATTGGAAGTGGATTGAATGTGGTGTATCCATCTGAGAACTCAAAGCTTTACGATGTGATTGCTAAGAGAGGGTTAATCCTCTCAGAATATCCATTGCAGAGTCGCCCTTTAAAATTCCATTTTCCATTTCGCAATCGCATCATCGCTGGGCTGAGTCACGGTGTGTGTGTCATAGAAGCGAAAGAGAAAAGTGGAAGCCTTATTACAGCGAATTTAGCTTTAAGTGAAAATAGAGAAGTTTTTTCAGTTCCTGGAAGTATTTTTTCTGTCCATTCAAAGGGGACAAATAGCCTGATTGAAGCAGGAGCTTGTCTTGTTTCGAGTGGTGAAACGATTACTAAAAATCTTAAATATTTTCCTTAAAAATGAAATTGATCAGTTTAAGAGATTGTTTTGTTGCCTTGACAAAAAGAATGTGTTTAGATATGATGACAAAAGATAATTTAAGCAATCTCACTATTCTCGGGCTTTCTTATCTTGAGAGAACTGTTAGATAGAGTGGATTAGGGAAGGAGCCATTTAATGGTGAAGCAAAATCTAGTGATTGTAGAGTCTCCTACAAAAGCTAAAACCATTGAACGCTATTTAGGGAAAAACTTTAAAGTAGTTGCTAGTAAAGGGCACTTACGTGATTTGCCTAAAAGTAAAATGGGCGTAGATATTGAACATAATTATGAACCACATTACATTTCAATTCGTGGGAAAGGTGATTTAATCAAATCGCTAAAAAAAGAAGCAGCAAAAGCAGATGCTGTTTATCTCGCTAGTGACCCGGATAGAGAAGGGGAAGCTATTTCTTGGCATTTAGCACATTTATTAGGATTAGATTTAAACGCACCAATCCGTGTGGAATTTAATGAGATTACAAAAGATGCAATTAAAGAAGCATTCAAGAATCCAAGAAAAATTGATATGGACTTAGTGGATGCGCAACAAGCACGTCGTATTTTAGACCGTCTTGTTGGGTACACTTTATCTCCTATTTTATGGAAGAAAGTGAAAAAAGGTCTCAGTGCTGGTCGTGTTCAAAGTATCGCTGTGAAGTTGATTATTGATCGTGAAAATGAAATTAAAGCGTTTGTTCCAGAAGAATATTGGACTCTGGAAGGTCAATTCAAGAAAGAAAAGAAAGCTTTCACAGCAAATTATTACGGTACAACTGCTGAAAAAGCAAACTTAGAAAAAGAAAAAACAGTAAAAGCGGTTATGTCTGAGATTTCAGAGAAGAAACCATTTACTGTAACCAAAGTGACGAAGAAAGAACGTAAACGCAATCCAGCGGCTCCTTTTACAACAAGTAGCTTGCAACAAGATGCGTCAAACCGATTAAACTTCAGAACACGAAAAACGATGATGGTAGCCCAACAACTTTATGAAGGGGTATCACTTGGACGTAGTGGATCAGTCGGTTTAATTACATATATGCGTACGGACTCAACTCGTATCTCTGCAACGGCTCAAAATGAGGCTTCTGAGTTCATTGAGAAAGAGTTTGGTAAAGAATACTGTCTTGCATCTAAACGCGCTGTAAAGAACGCTGGTGGCGCTCAAGACGCACACGAGGCGATTCGTCCATCTTCAGTTCTTCGTACACCAGATTCAATCGCAAGTTATTTAACGAAAGATCAATTAAAATTATATACTTTGATTTGGTCACGTTTTGTAGCGAGTCAAATGACCGCTGCTGTCTATGATACTGTACAAGTGGATTTAGAACAAAATAACCATGTATTTAAAGCAAATGGTTCAACGATTAAGTTCGCTGGGTATCAAAAGGTTTACCAAGATAATGCAGAAGCGAAGAAAGGAAATGTCCTTCCAGAAATGCAAGTTGGGGATGAAGTTCAATTAGCTAAACTAAATCCTGAACAACATTTCACGCAACCACCTGCACGTTATTCTGAAGCTACTTTAATTAAAACATTGGAAGAAATCGGTGTTGGTCGTCCGTCAACTTACGCGCCAACGATTGAAACCATTCAAAAACGTTATTACGTTAAATTGGTTTCTAAACGTTTTGAACCAACAGAACTTGGATATGTTGTTCATCAAATGATCGAACAATACTTCCCAAATATCGTGGATACTCATTTTACTGCTTCTATGGAAGATAATCTTGACCTTGTTGAAGAAGGAAAAGAAGAGTGGGTACAAGTCATCGATAAGTTCTACCAACCATTTAAAGTAGAAGTAGATAAAGCGGAAGTCGAAATTGAGAAAGTTCAAATTAAAGATGAACCAGCTGGATTTAACTGCGAAAAATGTGGACATCCAATGGTCATTAAATTAGGTCGATTTGGTAAATTCTACGCATGTAGCAATTTCCCAGAATGTCACCATACTGAAGCCATCGTGAAAGATATTGGTATTACTTGTCCAACATGTGGTAAAGGGAAAGTGATTGAGCGTAAATCGAAGAAGAATCGCTTGTTCTACGGTTGTGATCGTTATCCTGAATGTGAATTTGTATCATGGGATAAACCAATCGGACGCAATTGTCCAAAATGTGACCACTACCTAGTAGAGAAAAAAGGTCGCGGTGGAAAACAAATTGCATGTAGTAACTGTGATTATAAAGAAGCTGTTCAAAAATAAAGACAAAGAGCACTTAGAGAAATCTGAGTGCTCTTTTTTGTGCGAATTATACTAGTGTGTTGATTGATGCGCAGTGGTTTATAGAAATATATTAGCTTGTTATGAAAGAGGGCTGATAACTGCAAATTATTTATAAAATAAGATCTTATCTATTTGTATTTTTATATAATTGCATTGCCCACACTCAAATCCTTCACACTGTGAAGGATTTTCCAGTGTTTCAGTCCTGAGCGTTCGCCCTCGTATCCTATTTAGTTGAGCTCGCCATCGCAGAAATGGCGTGCGTTTCCCGAAATATCCTCACGGTCTTATAGACCGTTGCGGTATTCCGGTCCAACGTTCCATTTCTGAGCGCGATGTCTCGCATCGTGTTTTAGTTGAGTTCGAAAAGGCATAGTCTCAAGCCTTTCGAGGTTAGTCCGCACGACTGTAAACAGTCCTTTGCGGCTAACCTGCGAACCGTCATCGCCTATAAACGCCTTTTCTCACATCCTATTTATTAAATTTGATTTAATTGTCGTAAAAATTTTGACAATTCGGTTGTAAGAAAGTGCTTTCTGTGCTAAAGTTAACAAGGGGAGGAAGACGATGAAGAACGAAATGAAAGATTTTTTAACGTATTTAAAAGTTGAACGACGTTATTCGCCAGAGACGATTCATGCGTATGAACGTGATATTCAACATTTCTTTGACTATTTAACAGAAGTTCCGATTAAATCATGGAATGATGTCACTGTTGTAGATGTTCGAATTTATCTTGGGGTATTACACCGTGAGAACTATAATCGTTCCAGTATTTCTCGTTTCCTCTCGAGTTTACGGTCATTTTATCATTTTCTTGTTGAAAGAGGCGTTGTTGAAACGAATCCATTTGCTTCTGTCAGCTACAAGAAAGGTAAGATGCGATTGCCAGAATTTTTCTATGAAGATGAGATTGAGAAATTTATCGATTCTATTGATGGAAATCAGTCTTTAGACCAACGAAATAAAGCTTTAGTCGAAGTATTATATGCTACAGGTATGCGTGTCAGTGAGTTAACGAATTTAACTCTTCCACAAGTAGACCTTGAAAATAGTATTATTCTGGTTATCGGTAAAGGTTCCAAAGAACGTTACGTTCCGATTGGGGACTTTGCTAGAACAGCCTTAGAGACCTTTCTAGAAGAAGGGCGTAAAGATTTGATGGCTAAAGAGCGTAAAGACCATTCCTTTGTGTTTGTAAATCACTTAGGCGACCCGCTAACAACAAACGGGGTTCGATATATTTTAGAGAAACTGATTCAAGAAAGTGGACTAACTTTGAAGATCCATCCGCATATGCTTAGACATACGTTTGCGACGCATTTGTTAAATAACGGTGCAGATATGAGAACTGTGCAAGAACTCTTAGGACACGTAAGTCTCAGTTCGACTCAAATATATACGCACGTGACAAAGGAAGCTCTTCAACAAAATTACCAACTATATTTTCCAAGGTCTAAAGCTGGGAAGAGTGAGTTTGATGCAAGTACCTTTAATAAGAATAATGGAGGAAAATCATGACTACAATTTGTGCAGTAAAAAAAGATAATCAAGTTGCAATGGCTGGTGACGGCCAAGTAACAATGGGTGAAAAAGTCATTATGAAAGGAACCGCTCGTAAAATCCGACGTATTTTCGACAATCAAGTACTTGTTGGATTTGCAGGAGGGGTTGCCGATGCAATAACTTTAGAAGAAATGTTTGAAGATAAACTCAAACAATTTAAAGGAAACTTACAACGTGCAGCTATTGAAATGGCAAAGCAATGGAGAAGTGACCGTGGTTTACAAAAATTAGAAGCGATGTTAATCGTAATGAATAAAGAACAAGTGCTACTTGTTTCAGGAACCGGTGAAGTCATTGAACCAGATGATGGTATTCTAACAATTGGTTCTGGTGGAAACTATGCTTTATCAGCTGCTAGAGGACTCCTAAGATTTGGAGATTCGAATTTAACAGCAGAAGATATCGCTCGTGAAAGTTTAAAAATCGCTTCAGAAATTGATATTTTTACAAATGATAATATCATCACTGAAACGTTAGCGTAAGGAAGTGGATATATGCAAGCAAATATTAGTAAAACACCTAGAGAAGTAGTGTCTGAATTAGATCAATTTATCGTTGGTCAACACGACGCTAAACGTGCTTTGGCGGTGGCTCTTCGAAATCGCTACCGTCGTTTATTATTAGACGAAGACATGAAGAAAGAAGTGACTCCAAAAAATCTATTAATGATTGGACCTACTGGGGTTGGTAAAACGGAATTAGCTCGTCGTCTTGCGAAATTAGTTGATGCACCATTTGCAAAAGTGGAAGCCACTAAATTTACTGAAGTGGGTTATGTTGGACGTGATGTAGAATCAATGGTTCGCGATTTAGTAGAAAACGCGATTCAAATTGTTACAAAATTAAAACAAGAAGAAGTGAAACCACAAGCTTTTGATAAGGCTGTTAAGAAACTAGCGAAGATTTTGAAGCCTGGCATTATGAAAAAGGTTTCGAATCCACAACAAGATTCACTTTTTAGTATGTTCCAACAAATGGGAATCCAAAATCCTGGATTTGAACCTGAAATGAAAGAAGAAGTCACTGAGGAAATTGCTCAAAAACGCCGTGACATTGAGCAACAATTAAGAAACGGATTACTTGATTCAAAAGAAGTGACGATCGAATTAACAGAGAAACCAATGCGTATGGCAGGGTCTGGTAATCAAATGGAGCAAATGATGCAAATTCAATCTGTTCTTGATCAAATGACTCCTAAGAAGAAAATTAGCCGCACTGTAACCGTTAAAGAGGCATTAGAACTATTAACAGAAGAAGAAGCGAATCACTTAATTAATCAAGAAGATATGTATGCAGAAGCGCTAAAACTAGCTGAAACTTCTGGAATTATCTTTATTGATGAGATTGATAAGATTGCTGCTAAGGGCCATAACGGCGGTGAGGTTTCTCGTGAAGGTGTTCAACGAGACATCTTACCGATTGTTGAAGGTAGCCAAGTCAATACGAAGTACGGTGTTATTAATACGGACCATATCTTATTTATTGCTTCAGGCGCCTTCCACGTTGCTAAACCAAGTGATTTAATGCCGGAATTACAAGGACGTTTCCCAATCCGTGTTGAATTACAAGATTTATCAAAAGAAGATTTTGAACGTATTTTAACAGAGCCAAAGAACGCATTATTAAAACAATACAAAGCATTATTAGCAACAGAAAATGTTGAAATCGTCTTTACAAAAGAAGCTGTATCTAAACTGGCTGAAATTGCATTTGAAGTGAATAGCACAATGGAAAATATCGGCGCACGTCGTCTTCATACGATTTTAGAAACAGTACTAGAGGAGTTATTATTTGAAGCTCCCTCAATGCAAATGGGCAGTATTCAAATTACTGAACAATATGTTGAAAGTAAATTAAATGCGATTCGTGAGGATCAAGATTTAACGAAATATATTTTATAAAAGGAGAAATTACTTGTGCGTACAGTATTAGCGGATTTAAGAAAAATAAACGAAATCGTACAATACGACAACGTGTGGAGAGATTCAGAAACAGCTGATTTACCATTTAATAAGTTGACTGAAATTTTGGGTTCTTTGCTAAAAGTTGATTTGTATATTGCTTCAAGAGAAGGAAGAATGCTCGGTATTCATGATGAGTTCCAGGTAAATAACGATCGTATGAAAGAATACAAGGACAATCGTCAATTTCCAGATTTTTATATGAAAGAGTTAACTGCCTTAAAATTCACTAAGGAAAATATTCCTGTGACAGATGCTTTAACAATATTCCCAGTAGAGGTGCATGAAAATTTCCAAAAAGCAATGACGACGGTGATTCCAATTTATGCTTCAGGTAAACAGTTAGGATTTGTAGTAATGGGGAAAGAAGGACAAACCTTCTCAACAGATGATCTGATTCTTGCTGAGCATGCAGCGACTGTTATTGGAACTGAAATGCTTCACTGGTATACTCGTAAAATTGAGCAGGAAAAACGTGAGCAACAAAATGTCCATTTAGCTCTTAATTCACTTTCTTACAGTGAATTAGAAGCCATTAAAGTCATTATTGGTCTTTTTGATGGGATGGACTTACGCTTTACTGCGCTTAAAATTGCTCAAGAGTATCATATCACTCGTACAGTAATCGTGAATGCGATTCGAAAACTTGAATCTGCTGGGATTATTGAAAGCCGTAGTTTAGGAACCAAAGGAACTTATATTAAAATCAAAAATCAAAACATTAAGTCTTCATTGTTGTCTGAATTAAAATTTGCATAAAAGAGGCGATTTAAAATGGAAATCATCTTTATTGAAAATGAGTGTTTAAAAGTTGGAGTGAAACTCTTTGGCGCAGAACTAACTTCTGTGGTTGCAAAAGATACTAATACCGAATATATGTATCAACCAGATGGGATTCATTGGAACAAGCAGTCTCCGATTTTGTTCCCAAATATCGGAGCTATTAAAGAGAATTCGTTTGTTTATAAAGGAAAGAAATATCCTGCTAGAAAGCATGGCTTTGCTAGAGATTATGCTTTTTGCTTAGAAGAAAAAGGGGAGAATTTCGCAACTTTCTTATTAACGAATGAGATGGTCGATGAGTCCTATCCTTTTGAGTTCGAGTTACGTTTGAAATATACGCTACATTCGAATTCTTTAGAGTTGACGTATCAACTATCAACTGCTAGTCCAGAATTGTATTTTGCAATCGGTGGGCATCCTGCATTTGCGGTTCCACTAGAAAAAGGATTAACCTTTGAAGATTATCATATTCAATTAACCTCAGATGCTCCTATTTCAAAATTGGAGCTTGAAATTCCATACTTAGCATCCTTGGAAGGAGTTCCTTTTACAAAAGGAGATTTTGCACTTCGTCATGACTTATTTACAAATGATGTATTACTGTTTAAATCACTAACTCCAAACTTTAAAGGAAAGCTGTATTCTCCTAAGGGAACTAGAAGTGTAACGGTTTATCTTAATGGAATTGAAGCACTAGGCGTTTGGACGAATGCAGATGATTCTCCGTTTATTTGTTTTGAGCCTTGGGATGGATATCCAGATATTTCAACAGAATCCGCATTAGACCTTGAAGAAAAGAAAAATATTTTACGCATTACAAGTGACAAACCTTATCAATCAACCGCAACTTTTGTATTTGAATAAAAAGAAAAGACACTAAGAATTTACTTAGTGTCTTTATTTTGCTTATCCCAAGGCATTGGGACCTTACTTTCCGTACCATTAAGAATACGTTGAATGTTGGAGCGATGACGATATATGATAAAAATATCAATCGCAAGTGCAAAAGCTGTTAACGTCCAATCATTAAACAATAATGAAAGGAGAACTCCAGCAGTAATTGTGACCATTGCTGTAAGACTTACCATACGAGTAATCGCAAGCAAAGCTAAGAAAATGATTAATCCATAGAGTAATAGTAATGGTTGATAGGCTAAAATCATTCCTGCGAATGTTGCTACAGCTTTTCCGCCTTTAAAAGATGCAAACAGTGGGAAAGTATGACCGATAACTGCAAATGATGCAATCCAAAGCGGTGATAAACTATCTTGTTTAAATACTGTCATTGCAAGAATCATTGCTAAAAAGCCTTTAAACACATCGCAAAAGAGTACGACAGAGCCAGCTTTCGTACCTAGAACTCGAAAGGCATTCGTTGATCCTAGATTTCCACTTCCGAATTGTCGGATGTCTTTTTGAAAAAAGTATTGTCCAATCCATAATCCTGATGGAATTGAACCAAGTAGATACGCAACAAGTGCGCCAATAATAAAAGTAAATGACATTAATTTCATTTCTCCTTTAAACAGTCTAGTGACAGTTTAACATAAAATGAAGAATAGATACAAATTAAGTAAGCAAGATAGAAAGGTTAATTTAGCGCCGTTTCTAAGGAGAAATCTTGCGAAACTCACGAAAAACAAGTATTATAGATAAGATGACAAAAAAAGGAGCGTATTAAATGAGTAAAGTGACGAATCAATATAATGATGATGCGATTCAGGTTTTAGAAGGTCTTGAAGCTGTTCGTAAACGTCCTGGTATGTATATTGGGTCGACTGACCACCGTGGACTTCATCATTTAGCTTACGAGATTGTAGATAACGCAGTCGATGAAGCTTTATCTGGTTATGCAACAAGAATTGAAGTTACCATTCATAAAGATCAATCACTTTCTGTAAAAGATAATGGTCGTGGGATGCCAACAGGAAAACATGCTTCTGGGATTCCAACCATTCAAGTAATTTTTACAGTGCTTCATGCTGGTGGTAAATTTGGTCAAGGTGGATATAAAACATCAGGAGGTCTTCACGGGGTAGGGGCTTCTGTAGTAAATGCCTTATCAGATTGGTTAACCGTAGAAGTTTTACGAGATGGTACTTTATATAAACAAGCCTTTAAAAATGGTGGAGAGCCAGTTGGAACGGTTAAAAAAGAAAAAACAAATCGACGTGGATCAGGAACAACAGTTACGTTCCTTCCAAGCGATAAGACATTCTCAACAACAAACTGGTCTTATGAGACTTTAGCTGAACGTTTAAGAGAGTCAGCGTTCTTACTTAAAGGATTAACAATCGTACTTACAGACGAACGTACTGGTGAATCAGAAACCTTCCATTATGAAGAAGGGATTCGTGATTTCATTCAATATTTAAACGAAGAAAAAGATACTTTATCACCAATTGTTGATTTTGACAGCACAGTTGATGGAGTGGAGACAGAGTTTGCATTCCAGTACAATGACGGATATTCAGAAACTGTATTATCATTTGTCAATAATGTACGTACAAAAGACGGTGGTACTCATGAAGTGGGAATGAAGAGTGCTTTAACCAAAGCGTTTAACGAATACGCACGTAAAGTTGGTCTTTTAAAAGATAAAGATAAAAACTTAGAAGGTAGCGATGTCCGTGAAGGATTAACAGCGATTATTTCGCTTCGTATTCCTGAAGAAATTCTTCAATTTGAAGGACAAACAAAAGATAAGTTAGGAACACCTGCTGCACGTGGGATTGTTGATAATACAATTTCTGAGCAACTAGGCTTCTTCTTAACAGAGAACGGGGAAATTGCGCAAGAATTAATCCGTAAAGCGATTAAGGCACGTGAAGCACGTGAGGCGAGTCGTAAGGCCCGTGAAGAGAGCCGTAATGGTAAGAAAGGTAAGAAGAAAGAAACGCTTCTTTCTGGTAAATTAACACCTGCTCAAAGCAAGAACCCTAAAAAGAACGAACTTTACTTAGTAGAGGGAGATTCTGCCGGTGGTTCTGCAAAACAAGGTCGTGACCGTAAGTTCCAAGCAATTCTTCCATTGCGTGGTAAAGTCATCAATACTGAAAAAGCATCGATTTCAGATATTCTCAAGAACGAAGAAATCAATACAATTATTTATACGATTGGTGCTGGAGTTGGTAGTGACTTCAAGATTGAAGATTGTAACTATGATAAAATCGTCATTATGACCGATGCGGATACGGATGGTGCCCACATTCAAGTGTTACTATTAACATTCTTCTACCGTTACATGAAGCCATTGATTGAAGCTGGCAAAGTGTATCTTGCGTTACCACCTTTATATAAGATTTCTAAAGGTACTGGTAAAAAGCAAGTTGTGGAATACGCGTGGACTGAAAAAGAACTTGAAGAAAAGACTAAATTAGTTGGTAAAGGTTACTTGTTACAACGTTATAAAGGTCTTGGTGAAATGAATGCAGACCAACTATGGGATACAACAATGAACCCAGATACTAGAACGTTAATTCGTGTAGTCATTGACGATAAAGCTCAAGCAGAACGTCGTGTAAGTACATTGATGGGGAACAAAGTAGAACCTCGTCGTAAATGGATTGAACGTCATGTTGAGTTTGGTCTAGAAGAAGATAAGAGTATTTTAGAATCAGATGTAAACGCAATTAGTGCAACTGCACGTCCAAAAAAAGAAGAGAAGAAACAACCTTCCACAAAAGAAGAGGTTGTGATTGATCATGTGGAACAATTATCGCTATTAGGAGAGGAGGAATAGTATGAGTCGAATTCAAGACATTCAAGAATTGAATCTGGAAGATGTAATGGGTGACCGATTTGGACGTTATTCAAAATACATTATCCAAGACCGTGCTCTTCCTGATATCCGCGATGGGTTAAAACCTGTACAACGTCGTATTTTATATGCGATGTCAATCGACGGAAACACTAGTGATAAACAATTTCGTAAATCTGCTAAAACAGTCGGGAATGTAATCGGTAATTTCCACCCTCACGGCGACTCTTCAGTATACGAAGCGATGGTTCGTATGAGTCAAGACTGGAAGTTGCGTGATGTGTTAATTGAAATGCACGGGAATAACGGTAGTATGGACGGAGACCCTGCTGCTGCGATGCGTTATACGGAAGCTCGTCTTTCTAAAATTTCAGAAGAATTATTACGTGATTTAGATAAGCAAACTGTTGAATTTGTCTTAAACTTCGACGATACAGAAGAAGAACCAACTGTCCTTCCTGCACGTTATCCAAACCTTCTTGTTAATGGAGCTACAGGGATTTCGGCCGGTTACGCTACAGAAATTCCAACTCATAACTTAGGAGAAGTAATCGATGCGACGATTCATGCTATTGATCATCCTAAGGCAACTGTGAAAGAGTTAATGCAATTTGTTAAAGGTCCTGATTTCCCGACAGGAGGAATTATCCAAGGGATTGAGGAATTGGAACAAGCATATGAAACTGGAAGAGGTAAAGTAGTTATTCGTTCGAAAACAAAGATTGAGCCAATCAAAGGCGGTAAGACACAAATCATCATTACAGAAATTCCTTATGAAGTAAATAAAGCTTTATTAGTGAAGAAGATTGATGAAATTCGGTTAAATAAAAAGATTGACGGGATTGCAGAAGTGCGTGATGAATCAGACCGTACTGGACTTCAAATCGTTGTTGAATTGAAGAAAGAAGCCAATGCTGAAGGGATTCTTAACTACTTATTGAAGAATACAGACTTACAAGTAAACTATAACTTCAATATGGTTGCAATCGACGAGCGCCGTCCAGTACAAGTAGGATTAAAAACAATTCTAACGTCGTATATCAACTTCCAAAAAGAAGTGATTACGAGACGTACACAATATGATTTGAAGAAAGCGCAAGATCGTCTGCATATCGTTGATGGTTTGATGAAAGCTTTATCGATTCTTGATGAAGTAATCGCGTTAATTCGTAACAGTAAAGATAAGAAACATGCTAAAGAACGATTAGTGGAGACATATGACTTCACGATGATTCAGGCAGAAGCGATTGTAAGCTTACAATTATATCGTTTAACGAATACGGATATTACCATTCTCCAAAACGAAAAGCTTGATTTAAATGAGCAAATCGCAACTTTCTTAAGCATCTTGAAATCTGAAAAGACACTTCTTCAAGTAATGAAGAGTGAACTTCGTGATTTAAAGAAGAAATACGCAACTCCTCGTTTAACGCAAATTCAAGCGGAAATCGAAGAGATTAAGATTGAAACAGAAGTATTAGTCACTGAAGAAGAAGTCTATGTTGTTGCTACAAAACAAGGGTACTACAAACGTGTTAGTCCACGTTCATTCGCTTCAAGCGCTCCAGAAGAAAATGGAATGCGTGAAGGCGATGAAGTAATTCTTTGTCAAAAAGCTTCTACATTAGACAACTTAATTCTATTTACTTCAAAAGGAAATTACTTACACTTACCAGTGCATGAAATTCCAGAAGCGAAATGGAAAGATGTGGGCAATCACCTAAGTCAATCAATTTCCTTAGCAAGTAATGAAGTAATTCTTGCAGGATTTGTGAAAGTAAAAGATAGCGATGAAACTTATAAAGATTGGACTGTTGTCTTCTTTACAAAAGAGGGCTTAGTGAAACAAACATTATTCAATGAGTTTACAACCTACCGTGGATATAAAACTCGTACAAGTAATGCGATGAAACTAAAGACAACAACAGATGAAGTTGTGAAAGTAGTCGTAACGAATCCAGAAGGGCTAGAAGTATTTATCGTAACGCACTGTGGTTTTGGTCTTCGTTATGAATTAAGTGAAATTCCAGTTGTAGGTACAGTAGCAAGCGGTGTGAAGGCAATCAATCTTCGTAAAGAAGACTTTGTTGCTGGAGCGATGGTATACTCATTAGAACATAAAGTGGTTTCTGCCTTCCTTACAACACAACGAGGCGCAGTAAAACGATTCAATGTATTAGAAATCTCAATGCTGACACGTGCAAAACGTGGATTGATGGTTCTACGTGAATTGAAAGCTAAACCGCACCGTGTAGTCTTTATGGATGGAGAAATCTCTTCAACTAGTGAATACACAATCGTTGCTGCAAACGGTGAAACTAAAGTTGTTAGACCAATGGATTTAACGTTAGTTGACCGTACAAGTAATGGTTCAGCGCTTTTAGGAGAAAATGACGGAGAAGTGAAAGCAGTCTTAGAAAACTTTGACTACAGTTCATTAACGGAACAATAATAAATAGTAAAAAGACATCCAATTCAATTGGATGTCTTTTTGTTTAGAATTTAATTTCAGTTGAATATTGAGAAGCTGCATTCCAGAGGAGATACTCTGTTACACCGGCTTCTTTCAAAGCTTGAATTTCTTCGCTAATCACATCAGCGGTGTAGAGTTGATAGTTTCCTTCGCCTAAGAAGTCTGCTGTGAAGGCTTGAATCCATGGTCTTGAGATTGGAGAAGGGTTGATTGTTTTTACATAACCTTTCTCAATCACCATATAACGTTTCACGATTTCGTATGGATCTTTATCTGGGTCTTTAACATCTAACGCGTAATTTACCCAGTGACTTGGGAAAATCATTGGGGAAATAACATCTACTTTTTCAGCAATATTGACGAATTTTTGTCCGATACCACCGATTTTAGACTCTGTAATCGCATGCGCTAGAATATCGGCCGATAGGTGAACGCCATATGGTTGTAATTTTTCACGGATGAAAGCTACGAAGTCTGTAATAGCAGCGATACGAGCTTCATCATCGTTTTTAATATGAGCGTAATCACCTTTATCGAATACCAAGTCATCAGACACAGTTTCAAATCCAAGAGGGAAGCGAACATAGTCTAATTGAATATCCTTAAATCCTGCTTTAGCAGCACCGATTGCAACTTCAGCGATGTATTCCCAGTTTTCCTTAAGGAATGGATTTAAGAACGTTTCCCCATCATCTGTATACCATAGTTGACCTAATGCATTTCTAAAAGAACGTTCCGGTTCGGCTTTTGGGATGTAACGATCTCCAAAACATACGATACGTGCGATTGGGTAAATTTGTTCTTTCTCTAAACGTTTTAATAGAGCAGTAGTATCCGGAACTTCATTAACTGTGTGTTTTTTTACTTCTTCATTATCTGTATCAAGAGGCATTGTAATTTTTCCATAACCATCTCTTACGTCAATCACGACTGAATTAATTGGAGTAGTTTTAATGAATTGAATCATATTTTCTAACTCTTGACCTTTAGCACGGAAAGCTTGTAAATAAACGCCTTTTACACCATCTGCGGGGTAAGGAATCGAGATTCCAGAGTCATAAACATGCTCTTGCGGAATATTCACAGGCATTCTTAGTAAGCTGTTTGCTCTTAAATTTAACTTGCTTTCGGCAGTGTCTTGAGCGTTTGCTGCATGATTAAATACGAACATTGATCCAAGAGAAGCGGTAGCGAGTAGGCTTGCTAATATTAATTTTTTCTTCATAACCATTACTCACCCTTTCCATTCGATAAGCGTGCTTTTAGAATACGAACCGGTCTATCTAATTCGCTGATAGGGGAATTGATCGATTCGATAATTTGTTGACGCTCATTTGCTGAATTGTTGACTTCGATAATTAGATTGCGAAGTTCGTCATTTGTTTGTTTACCTCCAGAGATGCTGACAAAAAATTCTGCTTCTTTTTCTAATTGTTTTTGAGACATTTCATAGTAGTTTTTCAGTTGATTCACAATTGATTGAACATTAGAAACTACAATTTGAATTTCGGCAGAAGGGAGTTTTTTATCCTTCAGATTACTTAGTCTAGACGCATCATCTGCTAATACTTTGAGCGATTTTTGCATAGACTTCAACAATTGCTGACGTTCTTGAATATTGGTGAATACTTTACCCGTCTTCTTAGCGTAGTTGGCCATTGTGTGGTCTTCTTGGATATCACTTTCCCAATCAGACTGTAATGAGCTTTCTAACGCTTGAATGTCATTAATTTGTTGAACGACAACAGGTAAGGTATCTTGTACTTCTTGAACAGTAGATTCGGCACTTTTCTTTGTATTACCGCAAGCTCCTAAGAATAAGAACCCAGCGCTAATCAAGAATACCTTGGCTGCGATTTTTTTCATAATACACTCCTTTTACAGTAATGCGTTTTCTTTTTGATATTATACGTGTATTTTAATGATTTTTCAATCTTTTGGTTGGTTTTTAGGACTTTCTCCCCATTTTCAACTAAATTTCACCCATTTTTACCCCTTGAGTGGAAAAAAGTATTTCATTTTAAAGTCATTTTCAGTTCGTTGACTAACCTTTGACTTCTTTGTACAATATTACTATTGATAAGAAATGGAGAATCTTTATGTTACTATATTTAATTTTAAGTGTTTTATTCGTCATCGCTGACCAAGTGGTAAAAATGTGGATTGTTAATAATTTCAGTCTTCATGAAGGAATGGAATTTATGAAGGGAATCGTTAGCATTTTGTACGTTCGTAATACTGGTGCTGCATGGGGAATGTTTGAAGGGAAAATGTTTTTCTTCTATTTAATTACTGCAGTTGCAGTTGGAACGTTATTGTATTTAATGTTTAAAGAAAAAGGAAAATCAAAACTTTTATTAACTGCGTACTCACTTATTTTAGCCGGGGCAGTTGGTAACTTTATCGATCGCATTCGTCTAGGATATGTAGTGGATATGTTTAAGTTTGAATTTATCGATTTTCCTATTTTTAATGTTGCAGATATTTGTTTAACAATCGGGGTAATATTTTTATTTTACTATGTAATTTTTAAAGAACAGTCCAAATAGGAGATCAATATGACTACAGTATTTAAAGAGTTAACATTAAACCTAGAGAAAAACGATAGACTTGACAAAGTACTTACTGCTGAATTAGGCATTAGCAGAAGTACTGTTCAAAGTTGGTTAAAAGCAGATTTAGTGAAAGTAAATGGCGAATTCGTCAAATCGAACTATAAAGCGCAAAATGGAGACATAGTAACCATTCTAAAGAAAGAGGAAGAACAAGTAACGATTCAACCTGAAAATATTCCTCTGGATATTGTTTATGAAGATGATGTCTTAATCGTTGTAAATAAACCAAGTGGAATGGTGGTTCATCCTTCGAAAGGGCATTATAGTGGCACTTTAGTAAATGCACTGCTTTACCATTCAAATAGTTTGTCTGATAGCACGAGCGAAGAGATTTATCGTCCTGGATTAGTTCACCGTATCGATAAAGATACTAGTGGATTACTCGTGATTGCTAAAAATAATGATGTTCATCAAAAATTAGCGCAGCAAATCGCAGAAAATAAAATGAACCGAGAATATATCGCTATTGTCGATGGACACTTTGCTCATGAAACAGGTGTTATTGACGCACCTTTATCACGTCACCAAACCAATCGTTTAAAACGAGTAGTTGAAAAAGGCGGAAAGCATGCAGTTACTCATTTTGAAGTTTTAGATTCTTTTGCTGATTATTCACTCGTATCTTGCAGACTCGAAACAGGTCGCACACACCAAATCAGAGCACATATGGAATTCATTAAACATCCAATCGTAATTGACCCATTGTATCATCCAAAAGGGAAGAACGCCTCTGAATTCGGTCAATATTTACACGCAAGAACATTAAACTTTACACATCCTGTAAGTGGAGAAACATTAAACTTCCAAGTGGATCCACCAAAGGAATTCGATGATTTTATCCGTATGAATAAAGGCAGCTTAGCTGATTAGGAGTGACTATAATGAAAGAAGTTAGAATAATGGACGAGGGTGCCATTAGTAGAGCAATCACTAGAATTTCATACGAAATTATCGAGCAACAGAAAGATGTGTCCGATTTAGTCATCATTGGAATTAAAACAAGAGGGATTACTTTAGCAAAGAGAATTGCTGAAAAGATTTCGGCACTTGAAAAAATTAAAGTTCCAGTTGGGGAAGTGGACATCACATTATACCGAGACGATCGACATGATAGTGAAGAAACGGATGCACCAGTTTTAAATGGAACGCATATTCCATTCGATATTAAAGGTAGGCAAATCGTCTTAGTAGATGATGTATTGTTTACTGGAAGAACTGTAAGAGCTGCTTTGGATGCCATTATGGATATCGATAGACCAAAGAGAATCAGTTTAGCGATTCTAATTGATAGGGGACATCGTGAACTACCGATTCGTCCTGATTTTATTGGAAAGAATGTACCAACTTCATTAGATGAAGTCATCCATGTTCGATTAATGGAAGATGACGCTTTGGAAGAAGTCATCATTGAAAAATAATTCTATAATACCTTCTCAGTGAATGAGAGGGTATTTTTATTTTACTAATTAAAATGATCAAAACACATAATTTCGTCGTTTTTTAGAGGGGAAAATATGAATTGTTCCTATATAAATAACTATATTACCTATTTCCAAACGTTCGTAAAGTAAACGCAAACAATCATAAAACTGATTATTCGATTAGTTCTTTGAAAACGATTGTAACCCAAAATTCTTTATACTATACTAATAGCATGAATTGGTACCGTAACTTATTAAATGATCATTTTCGTGAGACGTTTCGATTTTATGATTGTTTAAGGCAAGATAGAAAAGGAGAATGAAATAATGGCAATTCCTAATTTACAAGTTGCTTTGGACCACAACCGTATCGAAGATGCATTAAAAGATGCTCTTGCGGTTGGTAACGAAGTTGACATTATTGAAGCAGGAACAATTTTACTTTTAAACGAAGGAGACAAAGCGATTAAATGCTTACGCAGCGCTTTCCCTGATAAAGTAATCATTGCTGATACAAAATGTGCTGACGCTGGTACAACTGTTGCTAAAAACGTTGCACTTGCAGGAGCTGACTGGATGACAGTTATTTGCTGCGCAACTATTCCAACAATGGAAGCTGCTAACAAAGAAGTAAAATCACTACAAGTTGAATTGTATGGAGATTGGACTTTTGAACAAGCACAACAATGGAGAGATGCTGGTATCGACCAAGCAATCTTCCACCAAAGCCGCGACGCTCTATTTGCAGGAGCTACATGGACTGAATCTGATTTGAACAAAATCCGTCGCTTAATCGACATGGGATTCAAAGTTTCAGCTACAGGCGGATTAACAAAAGACACATTAAAAGTGTTTGAAGGAATTCCAATTTACACATTCATCGCAGGACGTGGAATCTACGCTACTGAAAACCCAGCGCAATCTGCTCGTGAATTCAAAGAAGAAATCAAACGTATCTGGGGTTAATCCCAAGGAGGAAAAATAATGGCAAATATCAAAGATGTAACAAAAGAATCTTGGATTTTATCAACTTTCCCAGAGTGGGGAACTTGGTTAAACGAAGAAATCGAACGCGAAGAAGTTAAACCTGGAACATTCGCTATGTGGTGGTTAGGATGTACTGGTATCTGGTTAAAATCAGAAAAAAATACGAACATCTTATGCGACTTATGGTGTGGAACTGGTAAACGTAGCCACGGCAACGGAAAAATGAAAACTGGTCACCAAATGCAACGTATGAGCGGTTGCCAAAACTTACAACCAAACTTACGTACACAACCATTCGTAATCGATCCATTTGAAGTGAAAAACGTTGACGCGTTAGTAGTAACACACATTCACTCAGATCACTTAGACATTAACACAGCAGCTGCAGTTGCTAACAACTGTCCAGAAGCTAAATTCATTGGACCACAAGAAGTAGTAAACACTTGGTTAGGTTGGGGAGTTCCTGCTGAACGTACAATCGTTGTACACCCAGGAGACTCAGTTCAAATCAAAGATATCGAAATCGTTGCTTTAGAAGCATTTGACCGTACAGCTTTAGTAACTGCTAAAGACGGTGAAGTTCTTAAAGGTAAAATGCCTCAAGACATGGACGAAATCGCTGTTAACTACTTATTCAAAACAAGTGGTGGTAACTTATATCACGCAGGAGATTCTCACTACTCAAACATGTTTGCTAAACATGGTAACGAACATGAAATCGATGTGTGCTTAGGTGCTTACGGTGAAAATCCTCGTGGTATCACTGATAAAGTGACTTCAGTTGATATGTTACGTATGGCTGAATCATTAAACGCTAAAGTAGTTATCCCAGTTCACTATGACATTTGGGCTAACTTCCAAGCAGATCCTAAAGAAATTACAGAAATCTGGAAATTCAAGAAAGATCGCCTAGAATACAAATTCAAACCATTCATTTGGCAAGTAGGGGGTAAATATACTTACCCAACTGACAAAGATAAATTAGAATTTAACTTCTACCGTGGATTTGATGATGTATTCTCAGTTGAGAATGACGTTCCATTCCCATCATTCTTATAATAGTGTCATTAAATAAATTTGGAGAGCCTAGAGCTAACCCACTCTAGGCTTTACCAAACTGCAATAATGAATACGATTTCTTAATAACACAAGGAGGAATATATGTTAAAAGAAATTATCGAAAACGGCCGCTTTTCGTTCCATAAAGGTTCTCTATCATGGGAAGATGCGATTAAAACAGCTTGCAAACCTTTAATTGAACAAAAAGTGATCGAACCTGAATACCCAGGTTACATTATTAGTAATGTTCATGAATTTGGACCTTACATCGTAATTGCTCCAGAGATTTGCATCCCTCACGCTCAAGAAGGAAAAGGGGTAAATGATACTGCTGTAGCATTTATGAACATCGAAGAAGCTGTGGACTTTGGACCAGGTGCTGACTACCAACCACATTTATTCTTCGTATTAGCATCAACTGATAATGAAAAGCACTTAAATAACTTATCAGAATTAGTGACATTATTAGATGATGAATCAATTATCAATGCGTTTATTGAAGCGCGCTCAAAAGAGGACTTAGAAAAAATTTTAAAAGGAATAGGTGAATAATAATGGATTTTTTATTCAATTTTTGGCAATTCTTCTACGCTAACATTTTTACAAAACCACAATACTTTGTTGGTTTAATCGTTTTAGTTGGTTACTTACTATTAGGTCGTAAATGGTATGATGCATTAGCAGGTTTTATTAAAGCAGTTGTAGGTTACATGATTTTAAACGTAGCTGCTGGTGGATTAGTATCAAACTTCCGTCCAGTATTAGCAGCATTAGGGGATCGTTTCGGATTACAAGCTGCGGTTATTGACCCATATTTCGGTCAAGCTGCTGCTGAAGTTGCATTAAAATCAGCTGGTCATGCTACTGGTTTAACAGTACAAGTATTATTAGTTGCTTTCTTAACTAACTTAGTATTAGTAATCTTCCGCAAATTAACTAAAGTTCGTACAGTATTCATCACTGGTCACATCATGGTGCAACAATCTGCTACAGCAACTTGGTTAATGGCTTTAGCTTTAGGAGATAACGTTGACCAATTACAATTTGTAATTTTATTAGGTATTGTATTAGGTGTTTATTGGGCAGTAGCATCAAACTTAACAGTAGAAGCTACACAAGACTTAACAGAAGGCGGCGGATTTGCAATTGGTCACCAACAAATGTTTGGGGTTTGGTTAGTTGATAAATTAGCTCCTAAATTCTCAGGTAAAAACGACAAGAAGATTGAAGATCTTGAATTACCAGGTTTCTTATCAATCTTCAAAGAATCAATCGTTGCTACATCAATCTTAATGATTGTGTTCTTCGGTGCAATCTTATTAGTATTAGGTAAAGACTACTTAGTAAGCGTAAATGGACAAGAATTAACAGTTGCTGCTTCTAAATTCAAAATGACTACATTAAAAGCATCAGATGACTTCTTCTTCTACATTTTACAAACAGCATTAACATTCACTGTTTATGTTCAAATCTTACAATTAGGGGTTCGTTTATTCGTTGCTGAGTTATCAGAAGCGTTCCAAGGTATCTCTAACAAATTATTACCAGGTTCTATGCCAGCGGTTGACTGTGCTGCAGTTTACGGATTCGGTTCTCCAAACGCTGTAACTGTTGGTTTCTTATTCGGGGTATTAGGACAAATCGTAGCAATCTTAGGATTAATCGTATTCAAATCTCCAGTATTAATCATCACTGGATTCGTACCAGTATTCTTCGACAACGCTACATTCGCAGTATACGCTAACCACAAAGGTGGCTTACGTGCTGCTTCAATCTTGACATTCTTATCAGGTGTGATCCAAGTATTAGGTGGAGCAATTGCCGCAGGTGCATTTGGTTTAGCTGCATACGGTGGATGGCATGGTAACTTTGACTGGGATACAATCTGGGTTGGATTCGGATTCTTAATGCAAAACTTCCAATACATTGGTTTAGGTATCGTATTATTAATCTTATTAGTAATCCCTCAATTACAATACAGCAAAAACAAAGAACATTACTTCACTATTGCTGAAGACTATGAAACTTACTTAGAGTCTAAGCAAAACTAATTTAAATAAGTAAAAGTATATAGTAAAATTAGGGTATCGGGTAGTGTTCTATCCGATACTCTAACAATATAAGGAGATGTAAAATATGAAAGTATTAGCAGCATGCGGAAGCGGAATGGGTTCAAGCCAAATTATTAAAATGAAATTAACAAACGTGTTCAGAAAATTGAATATTCCTTTGGAAGTTCACCACTGTGCAGTTTCTGAAGCAAAATCTTCAGCTAAAAACTATGATTTAGTAGTTATTTCATCAGCTTTATTAGAAGTATTTGATGGTTTAGAATTACCAAACACTAAAATTGTAGGCTTACAAAACTTATTATCTGAAAAAGAAATGACTGAAAAAATTTCTGAAGCTTTAGGACTATAAGAAGGGGTTCTACAATGGCATACGAACAATTAAAAGAACGTGTATTTAAAGCAAACTTAGAGTTACCCAAACATGGATTAGTTATTTTTACATGGGGTAACGTTTCAGAGTACGACCGTGAAGCAGGGGTTATTGCAATCAAACCTTCAGGTGTTGACTATGATAAACTAACTGCTGATGATATCGTGATTGTGGATATCGACGGAAATAAAGTAGAAGGAGCTCTAAAACCTTCTTCAGACTTAGATACTCACTTAGAAATTTATCGTAATTTCAAAGATGTAAATGGGGTAGTGCATACTCACTCTCTATGGGCAACTACAATGGCTCAACAAGGCCAAGAAATTCCTGCATTCGGTACAACACAAGGGGACTACTTCTACGGAACAATCCCATGTACTCGTGCTATGACTGATGCAGAAATTAAAGGTGCTTATGAGTTAGAAACAGGTAAAGTAATCGTTGAGACTTTCAAAGATAAAGATCCAAACGCGATTCCTGCAGTTTTAGTATTTAACCATGGACCATTTGCATGGGGTAAAGATGCAATGGATGCAGTACACAACATTACTGTATTAGAATACGTTGCAAATATGGCTTGGCACAATCTAGCTTTAAACCCTGGTATGAAGCCAATGTCACAAACAATTTTAGATAAACACTATTTAAGAAAACATGGAGCGAATGCTTACTATGGACAATAAGAAGTTTTACGAACTTGGTTTGTATGAAAAATCAATGCCAAATACGCTTAGTTTTAGAGAAAAGTTAGAAACAGTTAAAGCAACTGGATTTGACTTTTTAGAAATCAGTATCGATGAAACTGATGAAAAATTAAGTCGTCTAGAATGGACAAAAGAAGAACGCCAACAATTAGTAAACGATATGTTTGAAACAGGTGTTCCAATTCGTTCAATGTGCTTAAGTGGCCATCGTAAATATCCATTTGGATCACACGACGAAGCTACTCGTGCACGTAGTCTAGAAATTATGGAAAAAGCGATTCAATTAGCAGACGATTTAGGTGTTCGTGTTATCCAATTAGCTGGATACGATGTTTACTATGAAGAAGGAGATGCAGTAACACTTGATTACTTCATCCAAAACCTTAAAAAAGCTACAGAGATGGCCTCACAAAAAGGAATTCTTCTAGGTTTTGAAACAATGGAAACTCCATTTATGAACACTGTAGAAAAATCGATGCGTTTTGTTGAATTAGTAAATTCTCCATACTTACAAGTATATCCAGATTCAGGTAACTTAATGAACGCATCATTAGAACCTGGTGCAAAAAATGTCTATGAAGATATCGAATTAGGAAGAGGGCATATTGTTGCAGCTCACTTAAAAGAAACTATTCCTGGACATTACCGTGAAATTCCATTTGGTACTGGCCAAATCGATTTTAAACGTATGGTAGATACATTCTTATCCATCGGAGTAAATCGTTTCACAGGTGAATTCTGGTATGTTGGTCAAGAAAACTGGTTAGAAGACATTAAGTTTGCCAACCAATTCTTAAGATCTCATTTTCCAAATAAATAATTAGATTGAAACCTTCCTTTTATTAGGAAGGTTTCTTTTTTCGCTAATTACCGAACGTTCGTGTTTTAAAATTCGCTTTTCACACGCTTACATCTTGTAGGAGTTAGTTCTAATGTGTAAATTTTATGAAATTACATACAATATGTAGTATTAGTGTTGTATTTTTCGGCTTTATACTGTAATATAAATAGAGGAGTTAAGAAATTCTTAATTTCGTACAATACAACCATATCTTAGGAGGATATTTTTATATGAAAAAGTCTTTTTGGTCTAAATTAGCAATTGGTTTATCATCATTAGCTCTATTAGCGGGATGTTCAAGTAATTCAGGTTCTGAATCAACTCAAAATCAAAGTCAAAGTGGTTCAAAAACAATCGAAACTTTAAAAGTTGCTTTTGTTCCTTCTCGTGACCCTGAAACAATTGTTACTACAACAGAACCATTAAAAGAATTATTGAAAAAAGAATTAGCTAAAGAAGGTTACGATGTTAAGAACGTTGAAATTTCAGTTGGTACAAGTTTTGACGCAGTAGGGGAAGCATTAGCATCTGGTAGTGCGGATGTAGGTTTCTTACCTGGTGGTACTTATGTTTTATATGACAAAGAAGTTGACGTATTATTAACAGCTACTCGTGATAATTTATTAAAAGATTCCACTAATCCTAAAGATTGGAACGATGGAAAAGAGACACCTCGTGGTACTGAACAAGCAACTTCATATAAAGGCTTAGTGATTGCAGGACCAACTGAAAAAGGGAAAGAATTAGCAGCAAAAATTAATAGCGGCCAAGAATTAACTTGGGATGACTTAAATTCAGCTAAATGGGGAGTTTTAGGAACTTCTTCTTCTTCAGGGTATATCTATCCAACATTATGGTTACAAGATAAATACGGTAAAGGTATTTCAGACTTACAAAATGTTGTTCAATCAGACTCTTACGCAAGCTCTGCAGCACGTTTAGCTTCAGGACAAATTGATATCATGGTTGGTTACGCGGACGTTCGTAATGACTACGCTAAAAAATGGACTAGTGATTATGGTCGCTCAGAAGATATCTTTAAAGAAACTAACGTTATCGGTGTAACTCCAGACATTTACAATGATACAATTTCAGTAAGTAAATCTTCTCCAATTGTTGACGATGCTTTTAAAGAAGCTTTTGCAAATGCAATGATTAATATTGCTCAAACAGAAGAAGGAAAAGCAGTCATTAAAATCTACTCTCATAAAGGCTACAAGAAAGCTAATGCTAGCGATTATGATAAAGAACGCGAAGCACAAAAATTATTAAAGAAGCTAAAATCAGGTAACTAATAAACACGTAATGAATATCAAATGAGGGTTAGGATATTTCTCCTGACCCTTTTTTGAGAAAGAGGCAATAATTATGATTAAATTCGAGAATGTATCAAAGACTTACCCAAATGGAGTTAAAGGTCTTAAAAATATTAATTTAGAAATTGAACAAGGAGAATTTGTGTCTATCATAGGCTTGTCAGGCGCTGGTAAATCAACATTAATTCGTACCATTAACCGTATGCTTGATATTAGCGAAGGAAAACTGACAGTTGATGGCATTGATGTTAGTTCATTAAAAGGGAAATCACTACGCAAATTCCGTCGAAACAAAGTAGGGATGATTTTCCAATCATTTAACCTTGTTACTAGAACGACAGTTATTAAGAACGTATTGACATCTATCGTTCCAGATATACCTTTCTTCCGTTCACTTTTTGGGATTTATACGAAAAAAGAAAAACTTCATGCTCTAGAAGCGTTGGATAAAGTAGGAATCGTTGATAAAGCCTTTATCCGTGCAGATCAGTTATCAGGTGGTCAACAACAACGTGTCGCTTTAGCTCGTACATTAGCTCAAAATCCAGAAATTATTCTTGCTGATGAACCAGTAGCAGCACTAGACCCTGTAACAGCAAAACGCGTTATGGAAGACTTTAAACGAATCAACAAAGAGATGGATATTTCTATTCTTTTAAATATTCACCACGTTGAATTAGCTTTAGAATACGCTGATCGTATTTTAGGAATTAGAGATGGTGAAATCGTGTATGATGGTCCAAGTAACGAAGTAACACCTGAAGTCTTAGATTTAATCTATAAAGGAAAGGTGGAGGGGTTGAATGAAACTAAGTAAACTCTTCGCACCAAAAGAATACACGTTAGAAAACGGAACTACCGTAAAAGAACCGCGCTCGAAAGCCATTTTCATTGCAATTTTACTACTGATTGCTATGTATTACGCTGGTAAAGTGACAGGTTTTAACATTAAGACTATTATGCAACGTGGTGGTCAATTCTTTGTCATTATCGGAAAAATGTTCCCACCAAATTGGGAATATTCGAATTCAATCTGGAACCCATTAATTGATACCATTAAAATGTCATTGTTAGGTTCGTTATTGGGTTCAATCTTAGTAATTCCTTTTGCCATCATTGCTTCAAGTAATATTGTAAAAAATAAGTTTGTCATTGGTTTAAGTCGTCTATTTCTAAGTGTTGTACGTACATTACCAACCTTGGTAACAGCTCTAATTGCGACTTATATCTTCGGTCTAGGGACAATCGCTGGTACTTTTGCGATTGCAACATATACATTTGCATATTGCGGTAAACAACTCTATGAACAAATTGAAACCGTAGATATGGGGGCTTTTGAGGCTGCAGAAGCATTAGGAGCTACAAAAGGTAAAGCCTTCTCAAGTGCTATTATTCCTCAAATTTTACCTGGATATATTGCATCTTCTTTATACTGTTTTGAAGGAAACGTTCGTTATGCTTCAATCCTAGGTTATGTAGGTGCCGGTGGTATCGGGATTATCTTAAACGAAAACTTAGGTTGGCGTGAATATAGCAATGTCGGTATGATTTTAGTGATTCTGTTCTTCACTGTAGTCATTATCGAAAGTATTAGTTATTATTTACGTACTAAATTAGCGTAGGAGGGGACAATGATGAATGAAGCAGTATTAAATCAATATCAAAAAGCCCCTCGTACATGGATTGTAAAATTAATTGTTGTTTTAATTTTAGTAACTCTTGTTGCTTGGTCCGGAACAACGATTGAATTAAGTAAAATTCCTGAAAACGGGGCAGAAATTTCAAAAAATATCATTAAAGGTATTTTTTCACCTGATACAACACTTCTATTTGATACAAGCAATAAAGGTGTCGCTTATCTTTTATTAGAAACAATCTGTATTGCGTTTCTAGGAACATTAGTTGGCTCTATTTTAGCAATTCCATTTGCATTCTTATCAGCTACAAATATCGTTCCAAAACCTGTAGCATTAGTATTCCGTACATTAATTATGGCGATTCGTACAGTTCCTACATTAATTTATGGATTGATGTTTATCCGTGTAACTGGACCAGGTGCGTTCACAGGGCTATTAACAATGTCTGTAGCATCTATTGGGATGATTTCTAAACTTTATATTGAAGCGATTGAAGACTTAGATTACAAGATTTTAGAGTCTTTAGATGCGAGTGGATGTAACTTATATCAAAAGATCCGTTTCGGGATTTTACCACAGTTAATTCCGTCATTTATCTCAACAGTAATTTATCGGTTTGATATGAACTTAAGGGATGCGACTGTATTAGGGATGGTTGGTGCCGGTGGTATCGGTTCACCATTAATGTTTGCCATGAGTGCTTATAAATGGAATGAAGTAGGGGCAATTTTATGTGGATTAATCATTTTAGTATTATTCATTGAATTTGTATCTACTAAGATTCGTACACGTTTAGCTCGTGGTTAACGAAAACTATTGAATAACAAAAAAACGACTTACAGAGAGTTTCTGTAGGTCGTTTTTAGTATAAAATTAGTTATTTTACCTTTGTGAAAATTTCACGAATTAACGGTGCAAAGCTATAAGCAACAGCTGCAAAGCCAATCACTAAAAAGAATGACAATACAGGTACCGTCTGATAAATAAAGAATAAAGTTGCAGCAATAATAACTACAGCCATAATGAGTGATTGAACCGGCATTACGATAATCAGTAAATAACTGTTTTTAACGAGACGTTTAATCGGACTAAAATATTGAGTCGTCATTGCAAGACCAATAATTGAAGCAACAATTGTTAGAATTAAAATGAACGCTGATAACATAAATAACATAAAGCCGATAATTTTAAACAATTCAGCATTGTTATTCGCGAAATTCCAGTAAAACTGAGCCATATAAACCAAGGCCGCAATTAAAACTAAATACACGATCCATAGGAGCATTTTTTTAGTAATATCACGTTTAAATTCATTCCAAAACGGCTTAACAAGTGTACGATTTTCATCCTCAGAAATCTTTAATGTGGTATGAATTAATGCAGCAATTGCTGGACCAATCGTAACAACAGGAATACATAGAACGATAAATAATAGATTTAATAAAATAAAATCAGCAACTAATGTAGCAAAATGCCAGAACTTGCTGTCTTGATTATATTGCATGTGAGACCATCCTTATAAATTAATTACTTTAATAGTATACGTTGAGAGGCTTTAAAATGCAATGATGTTCTTTATTATATTTTAGATGCATATATAGGTTTACATAATATATATTATACTAAGTTATATATCAAAAAGTTTCTATACCCTCTATCATAAAAGAATACGCCCAGCGTTTATAAGTAACACTGAGCGCATAATCATTTATATAACTTTTAATGTATCAATATCGATATTCTTATTAATCGATAATAAACATAAAACTTTTCTTGTAACTTTTTTGTTACAACTGATAGCTAATGCATCTGCATATATATTCAGTTGGTCTTTATATTTACTTACGATGCTTTGAATTCCTTCTGTAGAATCCACGACATAATCTGTCTTATAGTCAAATACGACAATCTCATCATCTAATTCGATATATCCATCGATAATCCCGTGAATCATCATCAAATCATCTGTCTGAATCGATTTAAAGAACTCGCTGGCTTCTAGTACATACGAAAATGCTTGCTCACGTACTAATGCATGTGAATTTTGCACAATCCATTGACCAAATGTTGATTGGAAGAATTCGTACGCTTGTGTAACTGGAACTTTTGCGGCAACATCTGGTGTAATTTCATTGGATTCGACTAAATCTTTGAGTAATTGTTCTAATGAATCTAATGTAATTTCACTGGTAAAGTCTACCTTCTGCATTAATAAGTGAAGTGCGCTACCTCTTTGTGCGCCAGTAACTGTTGCTGAAGTAGTTTCCATAAAGCGAGGTTGCTCCAATGTAGGAGAGAGGTATATTGCTCTTCTCCCCTCTTCTATCAAGTTATTTTGCGCTAATTCTTCGATAATTGGATCCTCAAGAACACGTTTTAGTTCAGATACACTTTGATAGCTTGTCGTTTTACTTTCGGCCTCAAATGGATAGTCTTGTTGAATCGCTTGTAGCATTTGTTGTACTCGCGATTTCAATTCGCGTGGAGAATCGGATTCACTGTAATATTCATGCCAATCTTCTTGGAAGACTTCCTTACCACTGATTTCGTGAATGTACTGTTTGCTTTTTCCTACAATGTCCGCCTTAGCTACAATTTCAGGAGTAATCTGATAACGATCTCGGATCGCACTCAGTAGCATCCAGTTTAGGAATGTACCACTCTTGAAGCGTGCTTGATAAGGTAGAATTTCTCTAGATTCCGCTGCTAAAAAGGAATATTTCTTCTTAAAGGACTCGTAGTTTTTAAGTGTACCTACAATTATTAACTTTTCACGTGCACGTGTCATTGCTACATACAATTTACGCATTTCTTCAGACAATAATTTCTTCTTCTCGAAGTTTCTTGTGGCTACAGCTTGGACTGTTGGATACGTAATACGTGTGGTTAAATCGAAGTAATTCGTACCTACACCAATCTCATCTGAGCACATAATAGAAGCTTTTAAGTCCTGCATATTGAATTTACGATTTGTATCGATTAAGAATACGACTGGGAATTCTAACCCTTTACTTGCGTGAATCGTCATCACTTGTACAGCATTTGATTCCGTTGCAATCGGCGCTTCGTCTAAATTTTTTTCTTTCTTTTGCAAGGCTTCTATGAAGCGGATAAAGTTACGAACGCCTTTAAAGCTACTTGATTCATACTGATGAGCGTGTTCGTATAAAGCATGCAAGTTTACAGCTCTTTGCACACCGTTTGATTGTCCATGAACATATTCCAAATAATGCGTGTCCATATAGATTTCCCAGATTAGCTGAGCGATAGATTCGTTATTAGCGCTGTCTCTCCATTTATTTAACAAGGTTAAAAAACCTTCTAAGCGCTCTTTAAGTGCTAATTGTTGCTTAGAATCATAGTAGTCGACTTCTTGAAGTTTAAAGGCCGAAACAAATTGGCAAAGTGCTTCGTAGTAACTTGTATTTTTCATTGTTTTACGAATATGCGCTAATGCGATTTCGTCTAAGCCTACAATTCCAGACCGTAATACGGCTACTAGCGGAATATCTTGTAATGGATTATCAATCACTTTTAATAAAGAAACCATCGTTGTGATTTCAGTACGTTTGAAGTAGGATTGCGCCTTTTGAACGTTTACTGGAATTCCATATGCAGCAAAAATCGATTCAATCTTATCGTTATTGCTCTTAGTAGAAGAAAGAATCGCAAAATCTCCATAATTTACTGATCTCTTCGCATCGGCTTTCTCATTCATTACTTCAAAAGGTGTCTTGATCATCTCTTGAATGCGTTGTGCCACATAGTGAATCTCATTTTCTACTTTTTCGAACCCTTCAACTTCTTCTGGAGTTTCAACATCTTCGTTTAAATCAAGATCTTCAATAAGAATGATTTCACTCGATTTATCGAGATCTTTAGAATACGAGAGATTTCCTGTTTTTAGTGCGGCTACATCGTCATATTCCACTTGTCCCAAATCTTTGTTCATAATTTGTTGGAATACTTTATTCGTAAAGGAAAGAACTTCATCTCTAGAACGGAAATTTTCCGCTAAAACAATTCTCTCTCCACTCTTCCCTTCGGCATACGCTTCATATTTTTCGCGGAAAAGAGATGGATCTGCAAGTCGGAAGCCATAGATGGATTGTTTCACGTCTCCTACCATAAAACGATTGTTTGGCTTACTTACAAGCTCTAAAATCGCTTCCTGGACACGGTTAACGTCTTGATATTCATCCACCATGACTTCCTTGAAGTGATTTTGATAATATTCTGAAGCAATCTTTTGACCATTCGCATCTAATTTTGTCAAAATTTTTAAAGTATCGTGTTCTAAATCAGAGAAATCAAGCTTGTTTAACTGATGTTTTTCATCTTGAAATCGGTCATAGAATTTCACTGCAATATCCGAGAGTTTCGCTAAGATGCGATTTACTTTCGTCATTTGCTGTAGTTGAACTTCTGGAGAAATCGCAAAGTAATCTTCTTTGATTTTTTGGAAGTCTTTTTTCAACCCCTCACGAATGGCTTTAATCTCATCGAGACTTTCTTTAACCGATTCATCCACTTTGGCCGTAGACCAATTCTTGAATTTTCTATCATTAAATGTTTGATACGCGAAAACATAAGACTCTTCTTGAATATGCACTAGAACAGCTTTCACAAAATCTAAATCATCTTCTAAAACTGCTTGATGCTTTGGAGCGGCAAGGAGTTCAATTTCTTTTAGCAGTTGATCGTATTGAGAAACAAGGTAGTTTAACTCTTCGATTAATGCCGGTTTTACATACGTTTTAACAAATGGTGTAGACGCATAGTCACTTCCAACGGCATAGTTTTCCGTTAAATTAGATAACCATGTTTTTGGTTCTCTTTTTGAACGAGAATATTGGTATAGACGATACACTGTATTGGTAATACCATCATCAGAGCGGTCGTTTGAGAACGTTGCAAACACTTCTTCGTATTCAGGATGTTCGAGAAGCTCTTCTTCTAAGTCTCTCCATACCTTTTCTTGCAATAGTTGTCCTTCGATTTCATCCATCATCGTAAATACTGGGTCAATCCCTGCTAAATAGAAATACCGTCGAATGACTTTCATACAGAAGCTATGAATTGTTGAAATCATAGCAGATGGAATCAGTTGTAATTGTTTTGCAAAACGTTGTTGAAGGATTTCATCCGCTGATTTTTCAATCGCTTCTTCTAATTTACTACGAAGACGTTCCTTCATTTCTTTTGCAGCAAGTTCTGTAAAGGTAACAACTAGCAATTCATTAATATCGATACCCTCTTGAATATGCATGAGAATACGTTCTACAAGAACTTTGGTCTTTCCTGATCCAGCTGAAGCAGAAACAAGAAGATTATTTCCGCGAGTGGCAATGGCCTTCCATTGATCAGGTGTTGCTTGTAATTCTTTTGGTTTCTCTGGAATCATTCTTCTGTCTCTCCTTTCTTAGCTTTTAATTCATCCTGAATAAATGAAATTCCCTCTTCTTTTTCAAACTTTTGAAGAGACCGATATCTATTTTCTGGATTTGTAGCATCAAACTGCGCAATACTACTAAATTTACCAGCTACAGAATCTGCATATTGTTTAAAGTCTTCGTAAGGAGCGAGTGTGATATCCCCTGATAGAATTCCTTGACCTGCTTCTTGAATTTTTTCCCATACAAAATCCTTGAATAGCTTCAATTCTTCTGTTGTAAATACACTGTTTTTATAGGTTGCCATAATGTCGCCATCTTTTTTTAGAGCGACATTTAAGACGTTCGACTTACTCGTTTCGATTAGTTCAGGATTAAGTCTTGCAATCTCATCAGAGTTAATTAATCCACGGTGTTTAAAGGCTTTTGTCCATTCTTGCATCCATTTATCTTCCGTTGGAACTTCTTTTATATTGAATTTTGGATTATGCACATGGATATAGCTTGCTTCCAGTGGCGTTGGAATCTTTCCAGTTTCACTGCGAATAATTTCTTCAGATACTTTCAAATACGTTAACAATTGGATTTGAACTCCTGCAATTAGTTTTGCAATCTCGAATTTTTGTTCAGAAGACTTATAGTCAATAATCCCGTTATAGATTCCATTATCTGTCTGCAATAAGTCAATTCGGTCAATCTTCCCGCGTAAATGAATCGATTGATTTTTACCGATTGGAATGTGAATTGGATAGTTTCCTGAAGTTCCAAATACCACTTCTGTCATCCAAGGTTTTGTTTCAAGCGATAACGCTTGTTTTTGAAGCGCCTGTGTCGTTTGCATGAGTGTTTGGTGTAACAATCCTTGGACGAAGTTTAAACGTCTAGAAGAGGCTAAAATCGCAAATTTGGGATTGTCTTTCATTCTATTAAAGATTTCTTCTTCAATAGCCATTTTTTGCTCTGGCGATAACTCTCTAAGTGATAAACCTCGTGCATTTAATTCTTTAATAAACTGATCAAAGAACTCATGGAAGTACTCTCCTGTATTCGCTGGAGAAAGCTCGAATTCCTGACGCTCTTTCAATCTTAATCCATATTGTAAGAAATGGCTAAATGGATCTTTATAGTAAGTTTCAATTTGAGACGTTGATAAATTCAATTGATTTCCATAAAGCTCTTGTGCAAGCGAAAGCGGCAATTTACTTGCTACGTTTAATCTGAAGACAGATGCTAGTAATGCATGATAGTTTGCGCTGAAAGCTGCATCAGTTTTTAGTAGGTGCGGAATTAGTTTCCATAAGAAATCAATTTTATCTTTCTCTTTAAACTTGTTTTCTCTCATCTTCAATAGAAGCGTTGTAAAGAGTTCAAATGGAACGACAAAATCTCCTTGTTCTAAACGGATTTGTCGATTTAGTGACCCATCAATTTCTTCTATTTCATACTGTTTTAGTAATCGTTGAACAAAATTTGAAACGAGTTGTTCCTTACCGTCTTTAGATACCGCACACGATAAATAAAGCTGCTCCGTTGCACTCATCAATAACTGATAGAATACAAATGGTTCGACAGATTGTAATTGACCTGTTGTAGGTGCAAGGAAGCGTCCACTATCTAAATGATTTGAAAATAGTTCCCGTTCCGAATCCGTTAATAACCCTGTTTCGTCGATATTTCTTGGCATTACACCTTGAGAGAGCCCTACAGCAAACGTAATTTTCTTTGGCATATAACGAACAGAATCCATACCTGTAATTGTCAATTCATCTAATGTTGAAGGTGCTAAATTATAGTGTGTTTGTTCAAATCCTGTATGAAGCAACATCATTAATGTTTCAAAATCAAAGGATTTATCGCCGAAAATATAAATGTACTCATCTAGTAATCGGATGAATTCAGACCACACTTGTTCTTGTCGTCTAGCTGTTTCAATATCACCATCTTCAGCAGCAACATCTCTCCAATAAATAACGGATTTATCAATGCCTAAAGTGGATAGTAATTGATATAGTACAGTAACAGCTTCTCTTGTTGTAGCTGCTTGTTCGAGTTTCTTAAATGCAGGCAATAATACCGCAGTTAATTCCTCACGAAGTTGTTGTGCTTTTAATAAAATTTGTGTATTTTTATCAGTTACTTCCACTGTAGAATCTTCATCAATAGACTCTTCTACATATACCCAAGGTTTCCCGTTTGTCCATTGATACCCTTCGTAACCATTGGCAAGAATAACGTTCTCCGTTTCATCTAACTGTTGTCTGAACGCTTGTAATTGCTCCTTAAGAGGTGTTTCTTCGTCTTTATTCCATAAAACATATTCGCTACGAAGAAGACTCATAATATCTGCATAACGCCAATCATATTGCCAAATAGCAAACAGTGCATCAAGCACCTGAATGATTGGATGATGTTCCATTGAGTCCGATAAATCGATGAATCCTGGAATATCATATTGTTTTAGGAGAGATTCTATGAATAAATGATTTTCTTCTAAATTCCGTCCCAAAATTTGGATGTCCTTATAACGCACTTTGCCCTCTTGCACCATTCGTTTAATTTGGGCAAAAGTTTCTTGATACTCTTCTCTCTCATCGGCGTATTTAGTAAATTGTATCTTTTGTAGAGGAGTCTTTTTTCCTTTCTCTCTCTTTACTTTTGGTAGTCCACCATTTGTTTCAAGCCAGAACTTTTCTACTTCTTTAAACTCATCATTAAAAAGCGAATCGCTGTCTTCCCATTCGATGATGCGCGCTAAATCCTCTCCTCTATTTACCCATCTTGAGAGTCTTTCTAAGAGAATTCTATTTGACGTAAATAATGAATCTCCTGCTTCATTTTTAGCAGCATGAACCCCATACGTTGTTAATGTGGCATGAAATTCAACAGTCGCTCCACTTCCTACTAAGGCCTCTATCACTTCCATTTCAGCCTTCGTCAATGTGACCATTTCATCGATTGCAATAAAGGTATTGGATAAATCTTTAGTAGCAATAACGCTGCATAACTGCGCATAGCTTTCTTCTTGATGAACGAAATCTTCTTTTAAAGCTTGTGTAAAGTAACGATAAATAATCCCAAATTCTTTTAATCGTTGCTCATTTTCTGTTGGATTAGACGCTTCAAAAAAGCTAGAGAAATCTGCATCTTCAATTCCTCCAGTTTGGAATTCATTCATTACCTTGCTTAATTGTTCAAGGAAGCCTTTATGGCGAGCTTCGTTTTTAAAGAGTACGAGCTCCTCTGAATGTTCTTCTAAAATCGATTTCAAAAGCATTGTAATTCCGACTTTTGAAATGGATGTCTTCTCTGTAATAGCTTCGTTTCTTAGTAAATACCATAATAAACGTTTAAAACTATACACTTGAAGTCTTGTAGATGCGTAGCTACGAGACGTGGCATCGGTTAATAATTCTCCAACTTGCCGAATCATTTCCATTTCGGCAGTAAACTTAATATGATCAGGCACAATATAATAGACTTGATTTGCTTCATTTTGTTTTAGCCATTGCGCAAAACGGTCGGCAATCTTCTTTGATTTATTAACGGATTTTTTTGAAATAACAGCATTAAATCCCATTGATGCGTCCTCCTTTTTAAGTCTTCTCTAGTATATCATGAAATCTGGGAAAAGCGCTTTAAAAATTGAAATAAAAAAACACTTTTAGCAGTTTCCTACTAAAAGTGTACTTAGCTCTTCTATGAAATTATCCCACTAATTTTTCTAAAAGATCAGGACGGAATCCAAAGAATGGTTCTACGCCGTCAGCAACGATAACAGGTAATGATTGGAAACCTAATTCCTTCACTTCTGCTAAAGCTTCTTCTGACTCGAAAACATCTTTTACAGTGAATTCCACGTTGTTATTTTCGAAAAATTGTTTTGTAAAATTGCATTGCATGCAATTTGGTTTTGAATAAAGAATAATATTGCGATTTGACATATTACTTCTCCCCTTTTTATTTTTTCTGACAGAAGATATCATACATCATTTTGTATTAAAATACAATATATAGTTCTTATGAAAATGCATTTTCATTTTAAAACACAATATATAGTTTTAACAAATTACTTATAAACGCTGGTATCAAAGCCTTTGTTGGTCACGTAACCATCTTTTTCCCAAATATTAATTTTGCGTTTTTTTGCTTTCTTTTCAATTTCTTGGAATTGTTTCAACAAGCTTGTGTTTGGTTCGTATGCATAGCCAACTCTGGCAAGTCCTTCTTCAATCAAAATATCTTGAAGTAATTTTCCATCTACATAAACATACATTAACGCTCGATCATACTTATCCGCATGATCGCCAACATCGAAACTTCCCTCGATTTTCTTCGCATTCGTCAATAATTCTTCTGTACGTTTCTTCGCTTCATCCGCATACGGTTGCGCTTCTTTACCCTCTTTTGCTGTTTCAGGAGCATCTACAATGAGTAAACGTACTTTAAACTCTTTTCCTTCATAGCTTAAATGGAATGTATCCCCATCTGCTCCATAGACATATTTAAACGGATATTTTTTCATACTCTCAAAATAATCAAAATTGGTTCCATTAAAAGATGAATTAGAGGCATTCTGAGACGTTTTTGATGAAGAATGAGTATTTGATTTATTAGTTGACTTCTGCTCTCCAAAAGCCTTATAAAGAGCAAATACAACCACAATAATAATTGAAATAACTGTACTAATCATTTTCCATTGTTTTTGAGTCATTATTTCTCCTCCCTTGAAAATAAAAAAGAGGCAAAAGCCCCTTTTCTATTCAAATTAAACTTCTAAAAGTTCTTTTTCTTTGTTTGCTGCTAACTTATCGATGTTCTTAACACTATCATCCGTAACTTTTTGGATTTCTTTTTCTAATGTGTGTAATTCATCTTCAGTAATTTCTTTTGCTTTTTCAGCTTTTTTCGCTTGATCAATCGCATCGCGACGGATATTACGTACACTTACTTTTGCACTTTCAGCTTCTTTACCTACTTGTTTAGCAAGCTCTTTACGACGTTCTTCAGTTAATTGCGGAATAATTAAACGAATAACAGAACCATCACTTGTTGGAGTGATTCCGATATCGCTCATTAAAATCGCACGTTCAATGTCGTTTAATGAAGATTTGTCATAAGGTGTAATTAAAAGCATACGTGCTTCTGGAACTGTAATTGAAGCTAATTGGTTTACTGGAGTTAATGCACCATAGTATTCCACTTCTAGACGGTCTAACAGACTTGCATTCGCACGTCCAGCACGAATGGATCCTAATTCACGTAAAAGTGCATCCTCAGATTTTTTCATACGTTCTTTTGTATGAGCTAAAATTTCGCTCGTTGACATAACCTATTTCCCCCTAACTGTTGTACCGATGTTCTCCCCTAATACAACGCGTCTAATATTTCCTGGTTCGTTTAAATTAAATACTACTAAAGGAATATCATTATCCATAGAAAGTGAGCTTGCAGTAGTATCCATTACTTTCAAGCCCTTTTGGATAACATCTAAGTGAGTTAATTCATTGTATTTCTTCGCATTGACGTCCACACGTGGGTCAGCACTATAAACGCCATCTACATTATTTTTCGCCATTAAGATTGCGTCTGCTTCGATTTCGGCAGCACGTAAAGCAGCGGCTGTATCTGTTGAGAAGTAAGGGTTCCCTGTACCACCGGCAAAAATCACTACACGTTCTTTTTCAAGGTGACGAACAGCTCTACGACGGATGTAAGGTTCAGCGATTTGACGCATATCAATAGAAGTTTGAACACGAGTTGGTACTCCGACGTTTTCTAAAGCGTCTTGAAGTGCTAATGCATTCATAACGGTTGCTAGCATTCCCATGTAATCTGCTTGAGCGCGTTCCATACCAACTTCTTCACCAGTAATCCCACGCCAAATGTTACCACCGCCGACTACAATGGCGATTTCAACACCTAAATCATGAACCTCTTTTAACTCTTTAACAACTTCTTTAATTGTTGGTGGGTTAATTCCGAAGCCAGTTTGCCCTGCTAATGCCTCACCACTTAATTTTAAAACAACACGTTTATATTTTGGTTCAACCATTGCTTTATCTCCTTAATATTTATAAAAAAAGGGAATAGTGGGTAGCTATCTACCATATTCCCTCACATCATTAGTGACTATTTTTTAACTTGTCCCATAACTTCTTCTACAAAGTTATCAACACGTTTTTCTAAACCTTCACCAACTTCGTAACGGTGGAATAATTTAACTTTTCCGCCTTTAGAAGCAACGAATTTAGATACAGTTTGATCTGGATCTTTAACGAATGGTTGGTCGTTTAAGCTGATTTCAGCTAAGAATTTGTTTAAACGTCCAGCAATCATTTTTTCTACGATGTTCGCTGGTTTACCTTCGTTTAATGCTTGTTCAGTAAGAACTTTCTTTTCATGTTCTAATTCTTCTTCAGAAACTTGTGAACGGTCAATATATTTAGGGTTGATTGCAGCGATGTGCATTGAAACGTCTTTAGCTGCTGATTCATCTGTAGAACCTTCAACAACTGTTAACACACCGATACGTCCGCCCATGTGTAAGTATGCACCGAATGCATCTGCATCAGATTTTTCAACGATTTCGAAACGACGTAAAGTGATTTTTTCACCGATAACTGTAGTTGCTTCTGCAATAACGTCAGAAACTTTACCGTTTGGAGTTTCAACTTCAAGAGCTTCTTCTAATGTTGAAGGGTTTGCTTTTAAGATCGCTTCAGAAACTTCTTTAACTAATGCTTGGAATTTGTCGTTTTTAGCAACGAAGTCAGTTTCAGCGTTCACTTCTAAGATAACTGCACGGTTTCCTTCTACTAATACATTAGTAATCCCTTCTGCAGCAATACGGTCTGCTTTTTTAGCAGCTTTTGCTAAACCAGCTTCACGTAAGTAGTCAACTGCTTTGTCGATATCTCCTTCAACGTGAACTAATGCTTTTTTAGCATCCATCATACCTACGCCAGTCATGTCGCGTAATTGTTTTACTAATTGAGCTGTAACTTGAGCCATTCTCAATTCCTCCTATAAATTACTTTTAAATTTTTACAAACCTTTTAAAAAAAGCTGTTTGAATTGAAAAGTCTATTTCGCCTCTTTCTGATTCAAACAGCTTAACAGTTAGTGATTATTCAGCGTTGTCGCCTTCAACTAATTTTTCGATATCTTCTAATGAAGTATCTTTATCTAAGTCTTCAACGTCTACTGCTACGTCTTCACCTTGGTTACCTTCGATGAATGCATCAGCCATTTTAGCAACGATTAATTTAACCGCGCGGATAGCATCATCATTTGATGGAATAACAACATCGATTTCATCTGGGTCACAGTTTGTGTCAACCATAGCAACGATTGGAATGTTTAATTTGTGAGCTTCTTGAACTGCAATGCGTTCTTTACGAGGGTCAACGATAAACATTACATCAGGAATGCGTGGCATATCTTTAATACCACCTAAGTATTTTTCAAGTTTGTCTAATTCTTTTAATAGAATACCAACTTCTTTTTTAGGTAATACTTCGAAAGTGCCGTCTTCCTGCATTTCTTTGATTTTTTTCAAACGTTTGATACGTGTTTGGATTGTATCCCAGTTAGTTAAAGTACCACCTAACCAACGATGATTAACGTAGTATTGACCTGAACGGATTGCTTCGTCTTTAACAGCATCTTGTGCTTGTTTTTTAGTACCAACGAATAATGCAATACCACCGTTTTCAGCAACTTCATGCATATAGTTGTATGCATCGTCCACTAATTTAACAGTTTTTTGTAGGTCGATGATATAGATACCATTTCTTTCTGTGAAGATGTATCTCTTCATCTTAGGGTTCCAGCGACGTGTTTGGTGACCGAAATGTACACCAGCTTCTAACAATTGTTTCATTGAAATAACTGCCATTTTTGTTTTCCTCCAATTTGGTTTATATTTTCCTCCCCAATTTTCAGCGATAAGACCTCTTCTAAAAGAAGCACCAATCTTAACATCCAATTAGGTGTGAATTTTTTTGGTTTTTATACCATCAATGATTGTACATGAAAGTATTTAAAAATGCAAGAAAATTCTATTGTTTTCATAATGAAACAATAGAATTTTCAATATGTTTTTAATTAATTTTATAAATAAAGCGTATTTAAAGTAAATATTCCGCATTAGACCTCTTGAAATACTCTTCTATTATTACTCTCTTTTTCGTGTATTATCGATTTTGCCAATATACATGTACCTTTCCATCTTCAACTTTAACGGCAAGGTACTGTTGATCATTTTTGATACTGTCTTTCTCTGGCACTAGAACATAAGCATCGAATAAATAAATTCCATCAGGGAGCGCTCCCATCGTTAACTGATTAAATTTTGAAGTTACAAATGTTAGTAGCTCCTCCAGTGAAGAAGCCTCCTGATAGTCCACTCTTAAATAACCAGTAATCACTTCGGATTCACTTGAAAGAAGCTCATCTAGCGTTAAATTGTAAATCGTTTCTGTCACAGAATTGTCTTTATAATACTTTGTAGCAAGATGCGCTATTTTTTTTAATCGTTCTTCTCCCGAAATTATTGGATTCACATCTAATTTGACACCAGTGATTTCGACATCTTCTATTTTATCATCCAATACTCTTTTCACTTTATCAACAGAAGCTTCTAACTCAGGATTGAATAGAAAAGCACCACGGAGGAACGTGAAGTTTTGATTGAATAGGAGTTGAAGAATCTCTGCTTCGTCTTTTGAAACTTTCGACGTGTCAACTGTCTCCTGCATCTCACGAACGCTTGTCCCTTTCTCTAAAAACACATTATTTTGGAATGTAACTTCACTACCTGAACTAAGCTTTTCAGTATATTTAATGCTCACAATATCGTTATTCACTGGTGGAATTACCTTTACGGAAGCATTAAATCCATGTTCTTTATAGTACTCTTCAATTTTAACTGTGATATCATCTTTTCTATTTTGTTCTACTTGTTGGTTATTAACTGCTAGAGCCATTAACGAGTACATCGTGACGATGAGATAAAGAAATGACGCTTTTACAAGCTTTTGTTTTCCTTCAGCAATAACGTAAACCATTAAACAGAAAATATTAAAGACTAATAATAGTACAAACGTTAAGAGTGCACCGCTTTTCTGGGTAACAATGGATTCAAATGGCATAATCACCGTAAACGGATATTTTATTTCATAAAAGGAAAAATATAAAAATAAAATCAATGCCATCGTTCCAGGAATTCGGAGTTTTGTGTTGTCTTTTGCAATCACAAAATTGATGTTATAGAGTTCATGCAACACAGCAAATAGAATTGCAAAGAACAAAAAGCTAAAAACGATAAAATAAACTGTAAATAATGCTTTAGTAATTCCAAATCCTATGATAGCTTCAAGCATAAAAAGGATGAAATAAAGAATTGTTGGTAGTAATAAGTTCATATACTGAATTTTTTTACTTCGCATAAAGAACTCCTTTTCTATTTCAATTGGTCTTCTTCAAAATACCCTATGCCGTTTTCCACTATAAAAGTACTAATAACATCTCTTGTTTTGCCATCCACTTCAGCGCTGCCTTTGAATTGATAGATTCCATCCCAAAAAGTCCCTCTTGGTAAGGATTCAAGTACTTCTTTAAAGTATTCAAGGTTCGATAATCCTGCTTTTAGCGCTTTAGAATTCAAATTAGAATAAAAAATTAAGTCAATATTCGCATAAAACTGGTGATTCTTCATCGCTTGCTTTACATCAATATTGTAAAACCCAGCGCCGTCTTGATCTCCTTTTTCAACATTTCGAAGTGATTCAGAAATTAAAAATGCCGTAAATTCATACCCGTCTGTTGGGTAAAAATCAACTCTAGAGTCTTTGACGAGCTCGACTTTGAAAGCTGTATTAATAGTATTAGCAATCGTATAAGGCACTTTTAATTTATTTAATTTCTCTTTATACAGACTGAGTAAGAAGTTAAATTCCTCATATTTTACTTTTTCAAGTCGTTCGCGTTCTTTGTCAGTTGTTAATCGTTCTTTAATTTTTTGAACATTATCATTTGAAATCGCTAATTCATATTGATCTCCAGCCTCTTCGGGAATTGTATAATTTTTAGAATAAGCATATCCATCGGAAAACTGTTCAGTATATACTAAACTCACTTCATATCCTGGCAATTCAAATGCATGTTTTTTATTTTTAACTTTAACCGTTCCATTCAGTCCAAAATCTTTAAATTCCTGAGGATAGTTTTTCCCAGAATTAAAAAGTGTTGGTGCAGAAATTGTTGCAAATGCAGTTGAGACTAACAAAAGATTTGTAATAATAATTAAGAACAAGCCAAATACAAAATGGTATTTTGTATCATTATTATCTTCTCTATGGAGCCATAGCTTTTGATAAATCGCAATAATAAAAATGAATGTAAGAATTAAACTTAAAGCAAATGTTTCAGAAAAATGATTCATAAAATCGATTAACTTTACATTACCTTTCATTAAATCAGCGCTCTGAATAAAGTAACCTATGATTACAAGGAGCAACTGAATAATACTTGAATTTCTGATATTTCTATCCTCTTTAAACCTTAGCATTAATCGAATTGGATCTATCAGTAAAAAGAGATTTCCGACAGCAATAAATACCCATGATAAAATAAGAAAAAGCCAAGCAAAAGAAGGATACTCCCCTGAAGGATACAAATAGAAAAGAATATTATAAATTAAATAGCCAATAACAGCTAAACTTAATCTGAAAAAACTAATCGTATCTCGTTTCATGAACAATCCTCCTTATTTCTTTTACGGATTTCTCACTTGATCTTCTTCAAAATGACTAATTCCATTTTCAATAACCATTGTGATTGTCACCCACTGATTTTTACCATCGATTTTAGTAGTGCCACCAAACTTATAGGTTCCATCCTCAAGCGTTCCTGACGGAATCTGCGAGAGTATTTTTTTAAGATAATCTACTCGATTTGCATTTTTATCTTTTAGAAATTGATCCAATTCAAGATAATTAATATACCCAAAATTAACAATCATTGATTGAATAGGAATATCGATATTATAAAACCCAGCAACTTCAGTATCACCATTTTTTCTATTTTTAAGAGCATTTTTAATAATGACGCTATAAAACGCTGCAGGATTTTTTGGATATATGCTTAAACCGTATTTTTCTACTAGATTGAAACCAACCTCATTATTTACTTTATTGATTAAGTCCTTATCAATGTTTCGTTTTCTAATTAAGTCTTTATAGAGAAACAGCACAAATTGGAATTCTTGCTTTTTCACCTGTTCGAATAATTCTTTTTCTTCATCGGTGTCAAGATACTTAGTAATCTCTTGGGCAAGTTGTTCATCCAACTTCGTCGAGTGAGTACCATTTCGCACTTCGACAACATCAATGCTTTCCCAAAAATAAGTCCCATCAGATAATCTCTCGTCATAATGGATACTAGTACGAGAACCGACATAAGGTTCAATTACTTGATGTTTTTCTCGAACTTCTACTGTTCCGGTGAAGCCGAAATTCTTAAATTCCTCCACATATTGTTTGTTAACATCAAAGATAGACGCTTTACTATTCGTGAAAAGTAAGAAGTTACACAGTAAGACCACGCAAGCCCCAAAAACTAAACTGAAAATGGATGATGTCTTCTCTTGTTGCTCTACTGCTCTTTTTTGGATAACGCCTATAATGAAAATCACTGAATAGATGATGCATATTGCAACTAAAAGTGGATAATGTTCCACATAATTAATAGGCCACCAGTTTCCATATGTTAAATTCGTCAGTTGCAAACATACGCCAATACAAGCCGCAATGATTTGGAACATACTAGTTAATTGAATCGATTTGTTCTTTTGGTAAGTATCTCTGATTTTTACTACATCTCTAAAAATAAAAATATTTCCTAACACAATGATTGCCAAAGATAAAAAGAAGACTGGCCAGACAATAAAGAACGCGTAGCCTGCAGAATAATCCAACAGAAAATAGATAACATTGTATAATAAATATCCTAATAAGACTAAACTAAGTCGAAAATAGCTGATTTTATATTCTTTCATAGGAAATCCCCCGTAAAATTATTAACCATATTATACCATACCTCCGCTAAAAAGAACGCGCTCAGCTTAATGTTTTGAGCTTGCAAAATAGGCTAAATTCACGCATACTACAATTACAGATGAAATAAAGGAGAATGTTATGATTTACAAAATCACTATTTGGGTAGTCCGCGGACTACTTGTTCTTTTAAACGGATTTGGTGACTATCAAGGAAAAGAAAAAGTTCCAAAAGATACAGGATATGTACTCGTAGCGCCACATCGTTCTTGGCTCGATCCTGTGATGATGGCAATCGCTGTTTATCCTCAACCACTTGTCTTAATGGCGAAACAAGAATTATTCAAACCAAAACCATTCGGTTGGTTTATTAAAAAACTTGGTGCTTTCCCGGTAAATCGTGAAAAACCAGGACCAAGCGCGATTAAATATCCTGTCCAACAAATTAAGGAAAATCAAAAAGCCCTTGTTATCTTCCCTACTGGAACACGATACTCAAACGAGATGAAAGGTGGCGCAGTCATGATTGCTCGTCTAGCAAAAGCCCCTATCGTTCCAATGGTGTATCAAGGACCGTTAACATTCAAGGATATTATTAAACGTAAAAAAATGCATGTAAGAATTGGCGACCCAATCTATATCGCGGACCAAAAACTAACAAAAGAAGAAATCGCAAATTACGATCAAGTACTGATTCAAAAATTCGATGAACTCGATAAAGAAATTGATCCAAATTATGTATATGAATTACCTGTAAAAAAATAACGTTATACCGTATACGGTATAACGAAAAAAACCATCGGAAAATTCCGATGGTTTTTACTTTATTTTTTAGCTCTTTTTTTAGCTTGTGCTTTCATTGAAGCAGCAATTTGACGAACTTTTTGTTCAGATGGTTTTTGACCCATTTGAGTCATCATACTACGAATCATATCTTCATCAAATGGTGGGTTTTCTACAAAGTAGTTCATCATTGTACGACGTGCGATAAAGAAACCACCGATCGCACCTGCGACTGCAGCAAGAATCACGATTAAAATCCATGCTCCTGTTGACATTTGGCTTTCTCTCCCTTCAATATGTGTATCCTTGTCTATTGTACTAGATTATTAAGAAAATGAAAAGCCTCGCGGTAAAGTTTTCGTTAGTTAATTTCATAAATGATAGCTACTTAGAAAATTATTGAACTAAACTTTTCGCTAACACATAGTTTCCTAAAGTAGCAGATCCATTATTATCAACGGCAGGCGTTACAATAAAATCTTTTACTGGCGGTGTTGGTACATAACCATTTAATAGCTCTTCAAATTTACGATGAACACGTTCCACCATATGATTTTGAGCCATTACTCCTCCACCAAATACGATTTTTTCAGGACGGAAAGTTAGTGTTGCTTGAATGGCTGCTTGAGCGATATAACTCGCTTGAATATCCCATACCTCACTAGAAATATCAATATGTTCACCACGCACGCCAGTACGTGCTTCTAAACTTGGACCAGCAGCAAGACCTTCAAGACAACCTTTATGGAAAGGACAAACCCCATCAAAGTTATTAGCAACATCGATTGGATGCTTACACACATACACATGTCCCATTTCAGGATGACTAGTGCCTCCAATAAATTCACCACGTTGAATCACACCCGCACCAATTCCAGTACCGATTGTGTAATACACAAGTGTTTCAATGTTTTCTCCACGATTGTTACGAGCATAGACTTCTCCATACGCAGAACTGTTCACATCAGTAGTGAAATAGATAGGCACATCTAGTCTTTTCTTTAGTGTCCCAACCACATCCACATTTGCCCAATTTGGTTTTGGCGTTGTTGTAATGTATCCGTAAGTCTTAGATTTTGGATCTACATCAATCGGCCCAAAAGAACCGATTCCAATTGCTGCTAGATTTTTGAATTTCGCAAAAAAATCAGCAGTCTTTTTTAATGTCTCTTTTGGAGTAGTTGTCGGAAATTGAAGTTCCTCAACAGTATTAAAGTCTTCATCAGCTACAGCACAAATAAATTTTGTACCACCAGCTTCTAAGCTTCCATATAAGTTTGTCATAAGCCTTTAGCTCCTCAGTTATTTTTTATTATTGTATCATATTTCACTCTAAAAAAAGAAGACGAATCCTGTAATAAAATTCGTCTTCTCGAAAAATTATACATGTAATTCTAATACTCGTGTTTTATTTGTAACAGAACCTGTTGCAATTGGAGTTACTTCTGCATAATCCATTGTGTTTGTGATAATGACCATTGTTGTGTCATCTAGACCATTCGCAGCAATCGCTTCAGAATCGAATGTTCCGATAACATCTCCTGCTTTCACACGGTCTCCTTGAGATACTTTAGCTTCAAATCCTTCACCATTCATCGAAACAGTATCGATTCCAACGTGAATAAGAATTTCAGCTCCGTTGTCTGTTTTTAATCCATAGGCGTGGCCTGTTGGAAACGCAATTGCGATTTCAGCATCTGCTGGTGCGTATACAACCCCTTTAGATGGTTTCACTGCGATCCCTTGACCCATTACTCCGCTAGAAAATACTGGATCGTTCACTTCGTTTAAAGCCACAACTTCACCGACGATTGGTGAACGTAATTTTTCATCAGCACGTTCAGTCGTTGCTACAACAGGTTCTTCCTCTTGAGCTTCTTGTGAAGAAGGTCCTTCTGCTTCAACAGGTGTATCTAACATTGAATCGTCGTAACCGAATAAATAAGTAAACGTAAATCCTAATGCAAATGATACTGCAACCATGAATAAGTATTGTGGTAATTGTCCATTTCCGACATATAGCATTGAACCAGGAATGATTGTAATACCGTTACTTGTACCTGCTAATCCAAGTAAGGCTGAAAGTGCTCCACCTAACGCACCGGCTAGCAATGAAAGTACGAATGGTTTACGGAATCGTAAGTTCACCCCGAAGATAACAGGTTCAGTAATTCCTAGAAAAGCTGATAAAGCCGCTGGGAATGTTAATGCTTTTAATTTTGGACTCTTCGTTTTAACGCCAATGGCAACAGCTGCAGCTCCTTGAGCCGTCATTGCTGCTGTAATAATAGCGTTAAATGCATTTTGCCCAGTAGCTGACAATAAGTTAATTTCTAATAAGTTGAAGATATGGTGAACCCCAGATACAACGATTAATTGATGGGTACCACCGATAATGAGTCCACCAAGACCAAATGGTAAATACAAAACAGTTGTTGTAAGTGAAAGAATCACTTTTTCAACTTGATGGAAAATTGGTCCTAATACAAATAGCCCTAAAATTGACATTACAAATAATGTGATAAATGGCGTTACTAATAAATCCAATACTTCTGGCACATATTTTCTGACCCATTTTTCAAAATTAGCACCAACAACCCCGATGATAAACGCTGGTAATACAGACCCTTGTAATCCAACAACATCCACAAGACCAAAGAATTTGATAGGAACAATTTCCCCACCTTGAGCAACCTCCCAAGCGTTAGGAAGAGAACCAGAAATCAACATCAGACCGAGTACAATCCCGATAGTTTGATTTCCGCCAAAAACTTTAAATGTAGACCAAACCACTAAGGCTGGCAACGCAATAAAGGCCGTATCTGTTAATATTTTAGAATAGATTAAAAAGTCAGACGGTAATACAACACCAAAAGCCTCTAATAATCCACGAAGCCCCATAAAAAGACCTGTTGCAACAATCGCTGGAATAATTGGAACAAATACATCCCCGAATGTACGAACAGCACGTTGGAACCAGTTCCCTTGTTTTGCTGCTTCGGCTTTCATTTCGCTAGTTGTTGAAGTTGGTAATCCTAGAGATACTACTTCATCATAAATGCGGTTAACCGTTCCTGTCCCAAAAATGATTTGGAATTGTCCAGCATTGAAGAAAGCTCCTTGAACTTTCTCTATATTCTCGACTCTATTTGTATCGATTTTTTCTTTATCCTTTACCATGATGCGAAGACGAGTTGCACAGTGCGCTACACTACTTACATTCTCTTTACCACCAATGGCTTCGATAACACTTTTTGCAATTTCCGTATTATTCATCCATTACACTCTCCTTTATAAAAATTGTTACTAATAATAGCACATTTATTTCATTTCGAATTTTATCATTATACCGCTATAAGTCAAGTTACATCTGATATTGAATCACAAAAAGAACACTCTACCAAAAAAGCTTGCATTTACGCTGAAAAACACGTACTGTAAAGATACAATTTTAGAGGAGGAATTCATCATGAAATGGACAACTGAACTTAGATACAAACGCTATGAAGATTGGACTCAAGCTGAGAAAGAACAATTGAAATCTACAATGGAAAAATCCCCTTGGAGAGCGAAATACCACGTAGAACCATCCAGCGGATTGCTAAATGACCCTAATGGTTTTTCTTATTTCGACGGTAAATGGATTGTGTTTTACCAAAACTTTCCTTTTGGCGCTGCTCATGGATTGAAATCATGGGTACAACTAGAAAGCGATGACCTTGTGACATTTAAAGAAACTGGAGTCAAAGTCCTTCCAGATACTCCTATGGATAGTCATGGCGCTTATTCAGGTAGTGCAATGCAATTTGGTGATAAATTATTTCTATTTTATACTGGAAATGTGAGAGATGAAAATTGGGTTCGCCACCCTCACCAATTAGGGGCACTTATGGGTAAAGACGGTCATATTGAAAAACTTGGAAAAGATTTGATTCCAAAACCAAGTAATGCTACAGGTCACTTTAGAGACCCACAAATTTTCCAATATAAAAATCATTATTACGCGATTGTAGGTGGTCAAAATCAAGAAAAAAAAGGCTTCGTTCGACTCTACCATGCTGTTAATAACGATTATAGAAATTGGGAAGAAATTGGGGATTTAGACTTTAAGAATGACAATACCGCTTATATGATGGAATGTCCGAACTTGGTCTTTGTAGATGAAAAACCAGTACTGATATACTGCCCTCAAGGATTAGATAAAGACGTATTCCACTACGATAATATTTATCCAAACTTATATAAAATCGGTGAAACATTCGACCCAGAAAATGCGACGATCACACCCGTTTCTGAGCTTCATCAATTAGACTACGGTTTTGACGTTTATGCTACTCAAGCATTTAACGCACCAGACGGCCGTGCGCTTTGCATTAGCTGGCTTGGATTACCAGATGTTTCTTATCCAAGTGATATTTACGAACATCAAGGGATTTTTTCGTTAGTGAAGGAACTCTCACTTAAGGATAGCAAGTTATATCAAACTCCTGTAAAAGGAATCGAAAAGCTTCGTCAATCTTCCCTTCCGTTTAACAAGTATATTAAAAATACTTCGAATTGCTACGAGTTAAATCTGAAATTAGAAGGAGAAATGGTACATGAGCTCATTCTATTCTCAGACAAAGATGGCAATGGACTATCCCTCATCTTTAATCTTGTAGATGGTGAGGTTGTAGTTGATCGTAGTAAAGTTGGAGAAGCCTTTGCTACAGAATATAGTAGTGTTCGTACAGCACCAATTGCTCCAGCAGACACTACTGCGCGTATCTTTATTGATAATTCTGTCTTTGAAATCTTTATTAACGATGGAGAAATGGTCTTTTCTGGCCGTGTCTTCCCTCGTGAAGATCAAACACATATTTCAATTCTACAAGGAGATCCAACTGGGGTCTATTATCCACTACTTACCTTTACAAATCCAAACTAAAAAAGAAGATCCGATAGGATCTTCTTTTTTTATGCTTCAACTAATCGGTGAATCCATTTGACAGAGAAGACTCTTCGCAACCCAATAAAGGCTTTACAAAGCTCTTCAACACCAGCGCAGATAACCACTAATTGTACTGGGAAGTGCCATACTGCAGCAGCAAGTAAGGCTAAAGGGACTCCAATGAGCCATACGCAAGCCATTTCTAGTTTCATACCATATTGCGTGTCTCCTCCGCCACGAAGAATTCCCACTAAGATAATCGAATTTAAAGTTTTAAATACGAAAATCACACCCATAATTTGGAGTAATTGTTGTCCGATGAGGAATACTTCAGGACTAAGATGCGCAAACATCAATAATGTCCAATGTGGTGTTAAGCTTTGGATACCACCAATAACCACTCCAACAACAAGTGAAATTGTAACAAAGCGTTTTGCCTCTTTTTGCGCTTGTTCAATTTCATTACGTCCGACTCTATTTCCAAGCATAATACTACAACTACTTCCAATTCCTCTCACTAAAATGAATGAGAGATTTTGAACGGCAACGGCTACTTGAATCGCAGCGGTGGCTTGAGTTCCAACCATAGCATAAGCTGCATTGTAGAATACTTGTCCCAGAGCCCAGAACGTTTCATTAATAATAACGGGATACGTTGTAATCCAATAATTCATCCATAAGCCCTTAGAAATGTGATGCCAATAGCGACCGATTGGTAATCGGATTGGTCCATTGTATGAAAATACCACACCAAATAGAACACCAACTTCAACGACACGTGCGATTAATGTAGCTACAGCAGCCCCAACAACACCAAGAGCAGGTGCCCCAAATTTACCGAAAATAAAGACGTAGTTAAAAACAGCATTCGTCACAAAACTACAAATTGTAGCAATCAAAGGTACTTTAGGACTGCCAGTTGTACGAAGTGCGTTTGTCATCGCAAAACTCCAAGCTGTAAATACATAACTTAAAGCGGCCACACGTAAGTAATCCCCTCCAGCTTGAATCACCAGTGGATCTTTTGTAAAGATGGTTAAGATTTCATACGGAAACAGTACTCCCAGAAGCATAAATACGACACTGACAACCGTTGATAAGATTAGTGACATTTGGTTCACTTCTTGAACTTTATGCGTATTCCTAATTCCCCAATATTGCGAAAACAGTACTGCTGAACCTGTATGAATCCCAAAGCAAATTAACGTAAATAAGAAAAAGACTTGGTTCGCAAGACCAACACCCGCGATACTTGCATCGCCTAGAGATGAAATCATGATTGTATCCAATGTATTCAAAAACGAAGTTAATAAACTCTGAAGCGAAACGGGAATCGCAATAGCAAGCATTTGTCCATAAAAGTGTTGACGTTCTTTTTCCATCATTCATCTCCTTTCAAATTCAAAGTAAAAAGGCGCACCAGACGCCTTTTTACTACTGATTATTTTTCTTCTTCGTTTAGGTTTAGAACGGACATGAAGGCTTCTTGTGGAACTTCAACAGAACCCACTTGCTTCATACGTTTCTTCCCTTCTTTTTGTTTCTCTAACAGTTTACGTTTACGAGAAATATCCCCACCATAACATTTTGCCAATACGTTTTTACGCAATGCTTTAATATTTGTACGAGATAAAATCTTATTCCCAATCGCAGCTTGAATTGGAACTTCGAATTGCTGACGCGGAATGAGTTTTCTAAGTTTCTCAGTAATAGCTTTACCACGACTATAAGCAAAATCTTTATGCACAATAATACTTAAGGCGTCTACCACTTCACCGTTCAACATGATATCCATCTTCACAAGGTTGCTTGCACGATATCCGATTAAATCGTAATCAAGAGACGCATATCCTTTGGTGCTTGATTTTAATGAATCAAAGAAATCGAAGATGATTTCTGAAAGTGGCATTTCGTAAATAACGTTAACACGATACTCATCTAAGTAATCCATTGTGACAAAAGTTCCGCGTTTACGTTGGCAAATATCCATAACGCTCCCTACGTATTCATTTGGCACCATGATAGATGCTTTAACATACGGTTCTTCAATCGATTGTACGCTTGATTGATCTGGCATTTCTGCAGGGTTTGAAACCACTACTTCGCTCCCGTCCGTCTTTTGTACATGATAAATTACAGACGGAGCTGTTGTAATTAAATCTAAGTCGAATTCACGCTCTAGGCGTTCTTGAATAACGTCCATATGGAGTAATCCTAAGAATCCACAACGGAACCCAAATCCAAGCGCTTGTGATGTTTCTGCTTCAAATTGAAGTGCAGCATCGTTTAATTGTAATTTCTCTAACGCATCACGTAAGTCATTATATTTTGATGAATCGATTGGATATAACCCACAGTATACCATTGGGTTCATTTTACGGTATCCATCTAATGGTTCACTAGCTGGATTATTCGCCAAAGTAACGGTATCCCCTACGCGCGTATCTTGAATTGTTTTGATAGAAGCGGTGATGTAACCAACATCCCCAACCATTAAGTAATCACGACTAATTGGTTTTGGTGAGAAAATACCAACATCTACAACATCAAAAGTCTTTCCATTACTCATTAATTGAATCTTATCACCAAGTTTTACAATTCCGTTTTGAATACGGACGTTTAATACAACCCCGCGATACGCATCATAAACTGAGTCGAAAATCAATGCTTGTAAAGGCGCTTCTAAGTCGCCAGTTGGAGCAGGAACCTTTTCAACAATTTGTTCTAAAATTTCTGGAATCCCAATACCAACTTTTGCACTGGCAAGAACCGCTTCACTCGCATCAATCCCGATAACATCTTCGATTTCTGTACGAACACGTTCAGGGTCTGCTGCTGGAAGGTCAATTTTATTAATGACTGGTACGATTTCTAAGTCGTTGTCAATCGCTAAATAAACGTTTGCTAATGTTTGAGCTTCAATCCCTTGAGCAGCATCTACTACAAGAATCGCTCCTTCGCAGGCTGCTAAGCTTCGTGATACTTCATACGAAAAGTCCACGTGCCCAGGAGTGTCGATTAAGTGGAATATATATTCTGTACCGTCTTTAGCATCATATGTTAATTCAACGGCATTTAATTTAATGGTAATCCCACGTTCTCTTTCAAGATCCATTGAGTCTAATAATTGGTCTTGCATTTCACGATCAGCCACTGTATCTGTCGCTTGTAAAATACGGTCGGCCAAAGTAGATTTTCCATGGTCGATATGCGCAATAATCGAGAAGTTTCGAATGCGCTTCTGTCTTTCTTTCATTTCTTCTAAATTCATGAATAACTCCTTCAATACACTACTACGTTAAAATTCAAATCATTTTATCAAATTACATTAATAACGGCAAGAACAACTCTGCTAAGTATAAGAAAATAAAGAATCCTAATACGTCAGTTGCTGTTGTTACAAAAATCGTTGATGAAATGGCTGGGTCTAAATTTAGTTTCTTCAGGAATAAAGGAACGAAGAAGCCGAAGAACGCCCCTACCATTAGGTTCATTGCCATTGCTAAAATGACAATAATCGATAAGAAAAAGTTATGATATGGAATGTATAGCGCTACAGCTGCAAAAATCCCGGTAATAATTCCGTTGACTAACCCAAGCCAGATTTCATTTAATACATACTTCTTGTCTTTTTCCCAAGTCAATTGGCCAATTGCAACCTCTTGAATAACCAAGGCTAATGTTTGAGAAGCAGAGTTCCCACCCATCCCCGTAATAATCGGCATTGCAACCGCAAGTACGACGACTTGTTCAATTGTATCTTGGAATAAACCAACAACCGCACTCGCCATAAAAGCTGTAATTAAGTTAATTAATAGCCAAGGTGTGCGTTTTTGAATCGATTCTTTAAAAGGACCACCGATTCGTTCGGTTCCTTCAACCCCGCTGATTAATAACATATCTTCGTGATGCTCTTCTTGTAAGACATGAACGATATCATCGATTGTAATAATTCCTAATAGTACATTATGCTTATTAACTACAGGAACAACAGATAAGTCATATTTAGTTGAAATACGAGCTACTTCTTCTTGGTCCTCTTCTGGCAAAACAGAAATGATATTCGTATGCATCACGTCATGTAAACTCTCATCTAGATCATGAATAAATAAATCGCGAATATCAATCCAACCGATTAATTTTCTTTGCAAGCTAGTCACAAAAATAATATTAATAACTTCAGAGTTTGGTGAAATTTCTCTTAACTTCGATAATGTTTCTTCAACCGTTAAGTGCTCTTTAACCGTGATATACTCTGTTGTCATTATCCCTCCGGCAGTATCCGGAGCGTAATTTAACATCGTTTGAATCGCATCTTGAGAACTTTGTTTCATCATTTTGAGGTAACGTTTGCGAATTCCAACAGGTAAATTCCCTAAAATATCCACGACATCATCGTTTGACATTTGTTGGAACAATAGAATTACCCGTCTAAATGGAAGTTTCTCAAGCATCCGTAATTGGAAATCCGGTTCAGCAACTTCCAAAATAGAAGCTAATCTTGTATTCGAGATAGAGAACATGAAATCTTTCAATACGTCATCATCGACTTCTTCTAAAGCCAAAGCAATATCAATTGGATAATTCTCATTAAAAAGTTCTCTAATTTTCTTAATATCTTTATTAGAGACAATTAATGCAATATTATCTTTCATGACTCTTCTCCTTTCTGTTTCCAATAGTACCAGTATAGCATAAATACCGCTCTATCAACAATTCACAAGGGGTCAAAGTTGGGTTATAATAGAACTAATAAATGCAAGGAGGAGTAATATGAAAACGAAACAAGAATGGATTAACGAATTAGAGTTAGAACCACATGTTGAAGGTGGTTATTTTAGACAGACTTATAAAGCTATATATACAGTAAAATTAAATGATAAACGCATTCGCGCCTTATCTACTTCTATATTATTCTTATTAACGAGCAATAACCCCTCTCACTTCCATTTACTCTCTTCCGATGAAATTTGGTACTATCATTTTGGACATGCTTTAACTGTTCATATGATTCATCCAAATGGTGTTTATGAAACTGTTGAAATCGGACCAGGCATTGGTCAAAAACTTCAATTTACAGTCCCTGCTGGTGTGATTTTTGGCTCAACGATTGAATCAAACAATGTAGAAGACTTTGCAATAGTGAGATGTAGCGTCACACCTGGGTTTGAATATGAAGACTTTAAACTCTATACACAAGATGAACTACTAGAAAAATTTCCTGAACACGCACAGATTATTCGTCGTCTAGCAGTCACTACTAAATAAGCAAAAAAATAGAACTTAGCAATGAATATGCTAAGTTCTATTTTAATTTATTCAAATGTATCTTTAAATGCATTCTTCATTTTGTCGAAGAAATTTTCCTCGCCGTTATGAAGTTCTGTTCCCGCCTCGCTAGCAAATACTTGTAGAGCTTGTCTTTGCTTATCTGTTAGTTTCTTAGGAGTATCCACAATCACTTCAACATGTTGATCTCCATTTCCAGTACCGCGAAGTTTTGGAGCACCTTTACCACGTAAGCGTAAAATTGTACCTGATTGTGTTCCAGCAGGAACTTTAAGTTTCACTTTACCGTGTACAGTTGGTACATCCACTTCGTCTCCAAGAGCTGCTTGTGCGAAGTTAACATGAAGTTGATAGTAAATATCTGCTCCTTGTCGTTTGAATGTCTTACTTTGTCCTACACGGAAGATGACATAAAGGTCACCATAAGGTCCACCATTAATTCCCACTTCACCTTGTCCTTGAAGACGCATTTGGTTTCCATCTTCAACACCAGCTGGTACTTTTACTTTAACATTATGAGTTTCATCTACTTGACCATGACCATGACAAGTTGGACATTTTTCTTTAATTTCTTGTCCAGTTCCATGACACACATCACAAGTTGTTTGACTCATCATACGTCCAAATGGTGTATTTCTTTCGACATTAATCACACCAGAGCCATGACATTTTGAACATGTTGTAGGACTCGTTCCAGGTTTAGCACCCGTTCCGTGGCATGTTTGACATTCGTCGCTACGATGGTAATGAATTGTTTCTTCTTTCCCGAAGATAGCTTCTTCAAATGTTAAATCCATGACATATTGAAGGTCAGCTCCTTGACGTGGCATATTCGCACGATTGCTACGACCGCCTCCGCCACCGAAGAAACTACTAAAGATATCTTCGAATCCGCCAGTAAAGTTCCCATTACCGCCAAATCCTCCGAATCCTTCAAATCCACTGAATCCATCAAATCCACCACCAAAACCTCCGCCGCTAAATCCAGAATTTGGATCGTAAGAAGCATGTCCATATTGATCATAAGCCGCACGTTTTTGTGCGTCGCCTAAGATTTCATAAGCTTCAGCAATTTCTTTGAATTTTTCATCTGCTCCAGATTCTTTGTTAATATCTGGATGGTATTTTTTAGATAATTTACGATAAGCTTTCTTAATATCTGCTTCAGAGGCATCTTTTGATACGCCTAAAATTTCATATAAATCTCTTTTGGCCACTGAATTGCCCCTCCTTTTCTTTCATAGTTTACAAAGGATATGGGCGTAAGGCCACTAAGTAGTCTTACACCCTATCAATTTAGCAAATATTAGTCTACTTCTTCGAAGTCAGCGTCAACAACGCCATCGTTATTTGAAGATGCTTGTTCTGTAGAACCTTCTTGAGAAGCACCAGTTGCTTGTTGAGCTGCGGCAGCTTGTTCGTAAAGTTTAACAGTTAAGTTTTGTACCACTTCATTTAAAGCGTCACGTTTTAATTTCATTGCTTCTAAGTCATTTGCTTCTACAGCTGCTTTTAATTCATCACGAGCTGATTCAGCTTTTTGAACGTCACTAGCATCTACTTTACCGTCTAATTCTTTCAATGTTTTATCAACAGTGAAGATTAATTGGTCAATTTCGTTACGTAAATCTACTTCTTCTTTACGTTTTTTATCTGCTTCAGCATTTGCTTCTGCATCTTTCACCATACGTTCGATTTCTTCATCTGATAAACCTGAAGAAGATTTGATTGTAATAGCTTGTTCTTTACCAGTTCCTAAATCTTTAGCACGAACATTTACAATACCGTTTTTATCGATATCGAATGTTACTTCGATTTGTGGCACACCACGAGGAGCAGCTGGAATATCTGTCAATTGGAAGCGACCTAAAGTCTTGTTATCTGCTGCCATTGGACGTTCACCTTGTAATACGTGTACGTCTACTGCTGGTTGATTATCTGCAGCTGTTGAGAATACTTGTGATTTGCTTGTTGGGATTGTAGTGTTACGCTCGATTAATTTTGTGAACACTCCACCCATTGTTTCAATACCAAGTGATAATGGTGTTACGTCTAATAATACGATATCTTTCACATCACCAGAGATCACTCCACCTTGGATAGCAGCACCCATAGCTACTACTTCGTCTGGGTTCACTGATTTGTTTGGTTCTTTACCAGTTTCGTTACGAACAGCTTCAACAACTGCAGGAATACGAGTTGATCCACCTACTAATAATACTTGGTCGATATCAGAAGCTGA